>Ga0116191_1000143_pt1 | contig 68844 bp, 62 predicted proteins | sample AD_UKC111_MetaG_FD_89897 | JGI IMG/M metagenome (GOLD analysis project Ga0116191, IMG submission 89897) | Active sludge microbial communities of municipal wastewater-treating anaerobic digesters from Hong Kong - AD_UKC111_MetaG | ecosystem: Engineered > Bioreactor > Anaerobic > Digestate... | reverse complement strand
GGGTTACAGCCAATGGTCGTTTCGTATGCCACGAGTCCCGCAGCCGAGGTGATCTATGCCAGCACGCCGCTTACTGAATCACCGACCGCATCGATCATCGGAGAAAATACATGTTTCCGTCAGATCGAATATTCCGGCATTCTCAAGGGAACAAAAAACCTGGAACTGGCTCAGAAGTTCATCGACTTCATGCTGGATGTGCAGTTCCAGGAAGATATCCCTCTGCAGATGTTCATGTACCCGGTCAATAACAATGCCTCCCTCCCAACGGAATTTGAAAAGTATGCCCAGGCAGCTTCTGATCCAGCAGTGCTCGACTCGACATTGATTTCAGAGAAGCGCGATCAATGGATCAACGAGTGGACCGAGGTGATGCTGCATTGAACTGGCTGGCAAGGTGGGAGACCAGGTTCAAGGATTCAGGAGCAGCTCTGTGGATTTTCCCGCTGCTGCTCTTGCTGGCCTTTTTCTTTGTCCCAATGGGGTCGATCCTATCCATCATGTTCTCACGGACGGACCCCATTGACCTTGGACAAATCTGGCGGCCGCTGGGATTTACAATCTGGCAGGCTGGACTTTCGACTGTTTTGACATTGGCAGCCGGTTTACCCGCCGCTTATGTCTTCTCCCGTTTTACCTTTCCCGGCAAAGGGTTCATGCGCACCTTCACTATGCTGCCCTTTATCCTTCCCACGGTTGTGACGGCTGCTGGTTTCAACGCCCTGCTTGGCCCCCGCGGGTGGATAAACCTTGCGTTGATGGAAATCATGGGAACCAGTTTTCCACCCATCGATTTTTTGAATACTTTCACTGCAATTTTGGTGGCACATGTTTTCTACAACATAGCTATCGTGATCCGTGTTGTGGGCAGCGCGTGGACTCAACTTGATCCGCGTCTTGAACAGAGTGCCCAGGTCTTGGGTGCATCTTCATCGCGAACCTTTCGGGAGATAACCCTGCCGCTGCTCAAGCGCCCGATTTTAGTTTCTGCCCTGCTTGTGTTCCTGTTCGATTTCACCAGTTTTGGCGTCGTGCTGATGCTGGGCGGACCGAACTTCTCGACCATTGAGGTCTCGATTTATACCCAGGCGCTTTCACTTCTAAACTTGCGCATGGCAGGTCTTTTAACCTTGCTCCAACTTGGCTGTACTATCGGAATCACAGTCTTGTTTTCAAAGGCGTCGTCGAACCAGGCGGTTCCTCTCTTTCCAAGGCTTCAGGGTGAGGGAACACACGCCCCGAAAACCTGGGTGCAAAAAGGCGCAATTTTGTGCGTTGTGCTGTTTCTTTTCCTGCTGCAGGTATTGCCCCTGGGGGCGCTCGCTGCGAGGTCGGTCACTCGGCTGGAAGCCGACCGCGGGCAGCGGGGAGAATCTCAAACCGGGCTTACCCTCGATTTTTACCGGGAATTATTTGTCAATCGCCAGCAAAGTTATTTTTATGTACCGCCTGTTCAGGCACTTCTGAATTCTTTATTCTATGCAGGCGTGACCACGATCATATCCACTGCGGCCGGAACGCTACTGGCTTATGCGTTCGTGAGAAAACCCAGAGTACGACATTGGCTTGATCCGCTGGTAATGCTGCCTTTCGGGGCTTCAGCAGTAACGCTTGGGCTGGGCTTTATCGTGACCTTCAACCGTCCGCCCATCGAGGTCGGGTCCTTTCCATTTCTCATTCCGATTGCGCACAGTCTGATTGCCATGCCGTTCGTAATGCGTACAGTTCAGCCTGCCCTTGGTTCCATTCCTGATTCTCTACGCCAGTCTGCAGCAGTCCTGGGGGCTTCTCCACGGCAGGTTTGGTGGAACGTTGAATTGCAGATCATCCGCCGTGCGCTCCTGGCGGGCGCCATATTTGCCTTCACCATATCTCTGGGGGAATTTGGGGCTACCTCATTCATCTCAAGCCCCAGAAACCCGACCCTGCCGGTTGCGATCTATCGTTACTTGTCGCAGCCGGGCGCTATGAATTATGGACAGGCGATGGCCATGGCCACGATCTTGATTATCGTCTGTGGCATTTCCATTTGGCTTTTGGAAAAATTGCAGGGAGAGAAACATGCAAACGCATAACGGAGGACAAATGGAATACCTGGAAGTCGTTGACCTGCAGAAGGAGTATGAAAAGAAACCGTTGTTGACCGGGGTGAATTTCCAGGTGGAATCGGGCGAGACTTTATGCCTGCTGGGACGCTCTGGCAGCGGCAAGAGCACCATCCTGCGCATCATTGCCGGGCTCGAGAAGCCAGATGCAGGCGCTGTTTATTGGAATGGCAAAGACCTGGCAGAAGTGCCCACTTACAAGCGCAATTTTGGCTTGATGTTCCAGGACTACGCGCTATTTCCTCACCTGACCGTGGCTGAAAATGTCGCTTTTGGATTGAAGATGAGGGGTGTATCGAGATCAGAAATAGCCGGACAGGTCAAAGAAGTGCTCGAAAAGGTGAACATGTCAGACTTTGCGGAAAGGCGCGTCACTGACCTTTCCGGAGGGGAACAGCAGCGCATTGCACTTGCGCGCGCCCTAGCACCGCACCCCGGGTTATTGATGCTGGATGAACCCCTGGCAGCCCTGGATCGTGCCTTACGGGTGGAACTGCAGGAGGAACTGAAAGACCTTATAAAGCAGTCAGGCATCCCGGCCATATATGTTACCCATGATCAGGAGGAAGCGATCGTTGTCAGCGACCGCCTGGCGTTGTTGAATAGTGGGCGCATCGTGCAGTGCGATCGCACTGATAGAGTATTCCATTACCCGTCCACCCGCTGGGCGGCCAGTTTTCTGGGCATGTCCAATTTCCTGGCGGGAAGAGTACTCGAGACTAATCCTCTTAAGGTGAAGACAGATTGCGGAATTTTCAGTGCGTGGAATCCTGATCCGGGCCATGCCTTCAATGTTGATTCTCCTGTCACGGTCCTGATCAGGCCGACTGGAATCAATTTCACCGGCGATCGATCGATGCCGAATACGCTCAACGGCCTGGTTCAAACGGTACATTTTCGCGGCGACCATTATCGTATGAAGGTGAAAGTGAACTCGTGCGTTGAGATGGAGTTTGCCTCCTCCAATGAATTTCAAACCGGTCAGGAGATTTGTATCCATCTGGCGACCGAGGATGTGATTGCACTTTTAGATTGAAAGGGTCGCAAAAATGGCATAGAGTAATTGTTTTCGAGCAGAGCGGTAATGTGGTATTTTAGTTTTCCTCTGATTTGTAACTCAAAAAGAAGCATTTTCATCTGATACCAGTGGTATTTCTATATTGGAATATTATTACTTTACAATATGAGACTGACAGAAAAACATAACCCTGAAAGGGATTTCCTTATGGAATATATATTAAAGAATGGAACGGCCGTAATTATCAGGCAACCGAAAATTGAAGATGCTGAACAATTGATTACACTAATTAATACCGCTGATACTGAGTCACTCTTTTTGGCACGCAACCCTGGCGAATTTCAAGTTTCTGTTGAAAAGGAACAAAGTATTATTCAAGATGTTTTAGATGCTTCTGATCGCACTTGGTTTGTGGCCGAATATGAGGGTAAGGTGGTTGGACAATGTTCTGTTGGATTGGTGCAAAGATACAAGAGATATCGTCATCGAGCAGATGAAGCTTTTGTGCTCTTGAAAGATTATTGGAATCTTGGTATAGGCGGCAAAATGATGGAAGAATGCTTGAAATGGTGTGAGAGAAATAATGTGAAGCAGGTAGAACTGGATGTGGTGGCGAATAATGAAAGAGCCATTAATATGTATCAGAGATTTGGGTTTACCAAAGTTGGAACCATACCGAATGCACTATGTTATGAAAATGGAACTTTTGCTGACGAATATTTAATGATAAAGACCATGTAAATTCCTGATCGTCGGACGAATTTTCTGTTTCTATTGTGAAAACCTACCCGAAAAAATCTATCATCTGGATATTAGTATCCAGATGATATTTTTTTTTCTAAAGGTCTTATTCTACGGCATTAAGTAGACCTTAATCCATTCTTAGAAATAGGTAGAACCTCGATTAAAAATTAATCCCCGGAATTATGTATTTAATAAGAAACCAGAGAAGTGCCAGCAAACCGGTCGTACCGACACAAAAAGAAAGCAGCATGACAATTACCGTTAGCCAGATCTGCCGTTTTCTCCGCTCAATGACACCTGGATCTTGTTGATCGAGTGGTTCCTCAGTCCGATTCATCAGGTATTCGATCCTGGAGTCTGTCTGCGTTTTTTATAGATGATGCGTGTCACTATGATGGTTGTAACGAGAACCAGGATACAGGCAATGACCACAGGGATGATGATGGAAAGTACCGAAACCACTGTGGAGGTAGCCTGTTCAGCGATCGAGGCGGGCACGTTCCCCAACCCTCCGGTGGCAGCGTTCACAGCCGGTCTTACAGCAAGCGCTTTCACGGCATGCACTCCGCCTGAAACCAGCAAGCCCGCGATCAGAGCAAATACAGGTTTTACCTCGCCGATCTGGCTTGCCGTGGCGGCAAAGACGATGGCACCGGCTGTGGGGCGGATGAAGGATTGGATTACATCATTGACATGATTCACGCCCGGGAAGGCATCAGCCAGGATTTCAACCACTGTCAGCAAGATCAATACACCGATCACCCACCAGGAGGTCATAAGGTTCCAGGGTTCCTGCAGGTGGATCAGGTCTGTATATCTGGCCAACAGGGCTACCACCAGCAGCGGAATGTAGGCGTTTAATCCTGCACTGGCTGAGAGGCCGAAGGCTGAAAAAATATTAAAAATATCCATTCTTCTCGTTTCCTTATCGATTCATTTGTCTACCAGGTTTTTGTGATCATCAACCGCAGGAGGTCCATCATTCCAACCTGAAAGATGGCTGTGATCATCCCAATGCTTAATATACGAATTCCATCCCGTAGATGATGCAGTGAATTCTCCTTTTTTAGTATGATACACCAAAGCAGGGTATAGATCATTCCCAAAACCACAAAGATCATTCCGGTTGAAAAAATCGCAATGGGGTAATAGAGAATTGGGATATCCACCAGGATCAGCAGTCCAATGGCAGCAGCCAGTGAAACCAGGATGATGAGGTCTTTCCATTGATCAAATACGGGTTTGTCTTCTCCCTCTGCCCACAGGGTTTGATTCCACAATGGCATGATGAGGTTGGCGAGGGAAATGCCGAATAGCAGCCCTGTAAACAGTCGCAGCCGGTTATCTGGGGGATAAAGCGGATGGACTCCCGGCAGCAGGGTCAGTGAAGAGTTTATCCCGTCGATAATGAAAGCCGCGAAGAACAGTATCAGAACGGTAATCTTAAGCTTTGAGGGGATAGCGGTGCGTTTCTTCTTGAACGCCAGATAAAGCAGCGAAAAAAACAACCCAAGGAAAGTTCCGGTGCATCTGGCACATAAAGGTAAAATTTCGCCTCCAATGGCTAATGAATGGCTCTCCAATTGATGGCAAACCGAATAGCCTGCTGCGTGCAGTTTACCATCGATCCCCGGTGGGGTGAGTGACAACCAGATGATCAATGAGATGAAAACGAGGACTAACAGGATGATGGATAAAATCATCTTGTGCGAGCCGTGAGAGGAGGGAATGGTTTCCATACTTGAAAATTATAAAATCGAAACCAGGCTGAAGCAAGCAGCTTGTTTTCTTGACATCCGATGCGGATTATGATTTACTTATCATGAGGAATGACAATGCTATCCTAACGATGAGGAGGTGGTGTCTACGATGTGTAATAGTTTTAAACACAGCGCTGCGGCATCCCTCCTCACGATAAAGTAGGGAAGCCGCAGCGCCAAAATCCAGGAGCCGTCGAATAGACGGCTCTCTGGCTTAAATCATTGATTTGATTTTCACCCCACACAATTCTTTGGCGCTTCTTTTCTCTTTATTTTGACTTCGCATATAATCAATACAGTAATCAATCCCGGAGGAATCATGACGTCAGTAAAAGACCGCTTTCTCAGTTACGCCAAAATCAACACCAAATCCGACATGGAGTCCACGAGCCATCCCAGCACGGCTGTGCAATTTGACCTGGCCAGAAAACTCGAGCAGGAATTGCACGATCTGGGGATGCAGGACATCAGCCTGGATGAGAATTGCTATTTGATGGCAACGCTGCCGGCGAACACAGATAAACCAATCCCGGTCATCGGTTTCATTGCTCATCTTGACACCAGCCCTGAAATCAGCGGCGAGAATGTGAAACCGCAAATCATCAAGAACTATGACGGAGGAGCGATTGTTCTCAATACCGCACTGAACGTTTGCATGACGCCTAAAGAATTTCCTGAGCTATCCAAATACGTAGGGCAGGAGCTGATCACAACCGACGGAACCACCCTGCTGGGAGCGGATGACAAGGCGGGAGTTGCGGTCATCATGAGTGCGATGGAAACCCTCATCACTCATCCTGAAATTAAGCACGGTAAGATTCGTGTGGCTTTTACTCCGGATGAGGAAACCGGTCATGGGGCAGACTACTTCGATGTGAAGAAATTTGGCGCGGAATTTGCTTATACGCTTGACGGCGGTGAGTTGGGCGAGCTGGAGTACGAAACCTTCAACGCGGCTGCAGCTACTATAACGATCAATGGCAGGAGTGTGCATCCGGGTTCGGCTAAGAATCGAATGATCAATGCTCTTCAGGTTGGAATGGAGTTGAATTCCATGTTGCCTGCGAACGAGCGTCCTGAATACACTGAGGGCAGGGAAGGTTTCATTCATCTCGTCCAGTTCTCAGGCGGGATTGAAACGACAACCATGTACTATATCATCCGAGATCATGACCGGGCGCTGATGGAGAAGCGCAAAGAATACTTGCTGGATGCTGCTGCTTATCTAAACAAACGTTACGGCGAAGGGTGTATTGTGATCAACATGATTGACCAGTACTACAATATGCGTGAAAAGATCGAGCCGGTCTTTCACATTGTCGAAACAGCCAGCCAGGCAATGCTTGAATTGGGTATTCAACCGATTATAGTTCCGGTGCGTGGCGGAACGGACGGCTCGAGATTGTCTTTCATGGGATTGCCCTGCCCGAACCTGTTTACTGGCGGTTTCAATTTCCACGGGAAGTATGAGACGATGCCCACACGCTCCTTGGAGCGTGCGGTGGATGTGGTGTTGAAAATAATCGAGCTTGTCAGCAAATAATGATCAACCCCTCCGTTCAAATGAGCGGAGGGTTTTTGTTTTACTGCTGAATGGCATTTCTTTGTTTGTGTGAAAAAAACTCATTCAATGCCAAAGCCATCAGGATGATCGTACCACCGATGATCAACGCCGGGACATTTGTTTGCTCGCCAAATACCAATAAAGAAACGAGGACTGCCAGGGGGATTTTAAGATCGTTGAAGATGGCGAGGGTACCTGCATTAACTTTTCGTGCACCGATATTCCACAGGAAGAAGCTGATTCCTGAAGCGACAGCGCCAAGATAGAGTAACGTCCATATCTGTTTGGCGGTCAGAGAGATGGAAGATACCGGAACGAGGATGCCGGTTGCCATGGCTGTAACCATTACTGCCCCAAGGTACATATACCCAAAGACCTCGCGGTCCTTCAGCTGGTTGTTCTGTGCCATCAGCTTACGATAATAAACCTGCCCAAATGCATAGCAGAGGTTGGAAATCTGCACCAGCAGGAATCCAGTAAGGATACCTGGAGATTGGATCTCCCCGCGTTCGATCACCCAGGTACCTGCAACCGTGATGAGGGCAGTCGCCAGGTGCAGCAGGTTGAACTTGCGGGCAAGAGCATCATCGATCAGGGTTACGAAGATCGGGGTAAAGATCGTAAAAAGGGCGACTTCGTATGCCTTGAGGGTACGGAAAGCGGCCAGATAGGTGAGGTACATGACGCCGAATTGGAGCATGCCCGTCAGAAACAGCTTGGCTGCCAGTTTTGCATTGATCTTCTTGATCTTCAGGAAGGGCAGGAAAATCAGAAAAGATACCAACAGGCGGGCGAATCCAACGAATTTTGAATCCACTCCAGCCAGGTTACCCTTGATCAATCCAAAGGAAAAAGCCCATATCAATGAAACGAAAAATAGATACGCCATACTACCTCTAATTTTATTCTAAGGTTAATCAATATAACACGTGGAAGCTGTTTCGCATGCGGATTGTCATCATGGAAATTTGAGATAATGGTCTTGATTTTTTATGATGATCGGGAATGGATTCCTTTCGTCAAGTCCTGGTGCAAAGCACTTCCCGGCAGTATGGTATAAAGCATTCAGAAAATGAATAAAAAGAGCAGCCTGTGGCTGCTCTGACTTTGAGGTGGATTCACTCTTGCCTGGCGATGGGCAAGGTTACCTGGACACTTAACCCGCCTTCAGGTTTGTTTACTGCACTGATCTTACCGCCCTGGGCTTCTACCAGCTGCTTACAGATTGCCAATCCCAAACCTGCACCTCCACTGGCACGGGCGCGGGATTTTTCGCTGCGGAAGAAGCGGTCAAAAATATAAGGGAGATCTTCGTCTTTTACACCGGGTCCATTATCTGATACCGTGATCTCGGCAACATCTCCCTTTCTTGCCAGGCTCAATTGAATGAAGCCGTTTTCCGGAACGAAACGCAGTGCATTACCGATCAGGTTACCAATGACCTGTTCGATGCGTTGTGAATCGATTGTTATGATCAATTCCCTTTCATCTGTATCCAGTGAAAGGCTGACATTCTTTGAGTCGGCCTGGGGTTCAAAAACCCCGATGGTTCTTCTCGCCAGATCCACCAGGTCGGTTTCTTTCATCTCGAAATGAAGCTGGCGCGTCTCGGCAAGGGTGAGCAGGCGCAGGTCATCAACAAGCCTTTCAAGCAGGTACGTTTCTTCAAGCGCCTGGGCGATATTGGTCTCGTTGGACGGGTAGATGCCATCCATCATCCCTTCCAATTTGCCTCGCAGAACTGACAGCGGTGTACGTAGTTCGTGAGCGATGTCGGCTAGCATGGCGCGCCTTTCGTTATTGTTACGTTCCAGCGCTTCGGTCATATTATTGAAATGAACACCAAGGTCGTAAAGGTCGTCTTTGGATCTCTTTAACTTGATGCGCGTGCTCAGGTTTCCGGTTGCCACACTTTCAGAAGCTGCGATTACCTCTGATAGCGGATTGACCACACGTCTCATCAACAGCACGCCTATCACCACGGTTAACAGGATCAACAAGATGCCTACCAGGATGATGGGATTCATGGTTCCGAGGGTTAAACGAACAGGGCGGGACACCTGGCGTTTTTCGGAGATCAATGTTCCGATGATCTTTCCGCGTGCGGTCAGCGTGGTCTGCTCGATCTCGACCGGCATCTTGACCACATTGGATGGCAGGTCGGAGCTGTACTGCCCGTAATACATCACAATCCTGCCGTACTGATCAACGAGGATGAAGTTTTCCCAGTCCATGCGGATCAGTTTGGAATCGGGATCGATACCTGGATCGACAATCGCCTCAATACCATCCCAACTACCCCGTCCCAGATAATACGCCTCAAGGACTGTGGCATTGGGATCGCGGTAGAATGGATTTTTTTCAGTATTACGGCTGATTTCAAAAATGGTGAAACCAATCAGTGCGACGATACCCACCACACCCACGACCAGAAATGCGCGCACCAGGATCAGGATCAGACGGCGTTTAATTGTCTTAATGGATGTGGATGAAGGAAGAGACATGTTTGATGATTAACCGGTAAATTTATATCCCACGCCGTGAACGGTAACGATGCAGCCTGTTTCCTCACCAGTGGGATTTAACTTCTTACGCAAGTTGCGAATATGGGAATCGATCGCACGTTCATAACTCTCAAAAGCTACGCCTCTGACAGCAATCAGCAATTGAGCGCGGGTAAAGATGCGCCCGGGTTGGCTGGCAAGCGTGGCGAGGATTTCGAACTCGGTGGGTGTCAGGGCGATTTCGCGGTTGTCGAGATTAGCAATGAAACGGTTTCGGTCAAGGACCAGACTGCCGCTGCGGATCACTTCTGCGCTGGTATCTCCCTGAACACGGCGCAATACCGTCCGTACCCGGGCCACCAGTTCACGCGGGCTGAAGGGTTTGGTTATGTAGTCATCGGCTCCAAGTTCAAGCCCGATCAGCTTGTCGCTTTCTTCCACTCTTGCGGTGAGCATGATGATGGGAGTGGAGCCTTCCTTACGGATTTCACGGCATACGTCGAGACCATCGATGCCGGGGAGCATCAAATCGAGGACGATGAGGTCAGGCTTTTCTCTGTGAAATTTCTCCAAACCGCTGGTTCCGTCCAGTGCATTCACCACGTCGAAACCAGCCGCCTTGAGGTAATCTCGGCAAATTTCAACGATCTTTGGTTCGTCATCAATAATTAATATCTTTTTTGGCATACTGTGTTCATTATCCCTTAAATTACCCAACTTTGGCAAGAGCGGAGCCGTGAGGTAGGTTTCATAACTCCGCTCTCGATTAATTAATCAATTTTAGTTTCAGTAGCAGCTTTCCTGGCTGGCAGAAAGGCCAATCCGATCGCACCAGCCGAGAGGATAATTTTGACCAGTGCCTCAATAATCGACAGGCCATCTCTGAAATTGAAGAGCGAGATCCCCGCGGGTATCAAGGCAGCGGCACCAGCTATCACAATCATGACTTTAGCCCATGGTTTACCGAACCATACCCCGATGATCCCAAGCAAACCAAAAAGAAGGATCGCACCACCCAGAACATACTGCAAGAGCAACCTCACCTTCATCTGGTTGTTTCCCTGCCCGCCTCTGCCCATGCCTTGAGGAGCCCGCATGTTTCCATCAGGCTGTCCTTGTGGAGGATTTCCATTCATCTGACCGGGTTGGAAATCGCCGCCGTCTGGAGGAGCCATGCCTTCTTCTGGGATGGACATTCCATCAGGTAGTTCACCAGGGAATTGTGCGGATCGCTGATCTACCGCACCTCCCAATCCGAGAGCTCGTGTTCCTCCCAACAGGGGGAGAACACCAGCCGCCAGGATGAGCAGGAACAGCACTACCAGAGTCATGATCTTTCTTGTGTTCCATTCCATCTTCGTCATTTCACCATCTCCATTAGTTTTATTCATATCTCAACGCTTCGATTGGCTTAAGTTTTGAGGCCTGGTATGCGGGATAAATACCGAAAAACAGACCAATCAGGGCTGAAGAGGTGAATGAGAGCAGGATCACATCGAAGGTAACCTTGGCCGTGATCAGGTCCAGATAGGTAAAGATCGTGGCGATTAAAGAACCAAGAATGACTCCGAGCACGCCTCCCAATACTGACAGCGTCATGGTCTCCACGAGAAACTGGAACAAGATTGCCTTTTGTGGGGCACCAACGGCTTTACGCAGTCCGATCTCGCGTGTCCGTTCGGTGACCGAAACCAGGGTGATATTCATGATCCCGATTCCGCCAACGAGCAGGGATATGCCTGCGATGGCTCCCAGGTAGGCGGACATGGTATTGCTGATATCGCTGAGAGACGACAGCATTTGTTCCTGGCTGGAGATCGTGAATCCCAGATCGTCGTTCAATCCAAGCTTGTGTTGCGACCGCAGAACGAGGTCAACCTTATTCATGACCGTATCGATGACATCCTGGCTTTCAGCTGATATGGTGATGCCGGAAAGAGTATAGTTTCCGTTGTAAACTGCCATGGACCCGAAAACTCGCGTATATCCGGTGCGAATCGGGATGATCACGCTGGAATCGGCACTTCCCATCCCGGAGGTGCCTTTCGACGCCAGGACCCCAATCACCTCGAAGGACACGTTATTGATCTTGATTGACCTTCCCAATGGATTCAGTCCTTCAAACAGGTCATCCGAGACATCCTGGCCAATCACCACTACCCGGCTGCGTTCAAGATTGTCGGTATCTGTAATGAAACGGCCAACCTCAATTTCCAGGTTGTTCACTTCAAGGTAGGAAGGTAAAGAACCGATGACGTTATAACTGGTGGTGCGGCTGGTAGTGGACACCTGCGTTTGCGAGGAGTAATACGGTGAAATCCCGTTGATTCCCTCCACCTTCTCAAGGATTGCCTCGTAATCCTTGTACAACAGAGAAGCTGATCTGGATAACCCACCCATTCCAGGACGAAATGATCTGCCCTGCGAGATCGTGATCAAGTTTGTTCCCATGCTTTCCACTTGTTCAGTGATGTTGGATGTGGCACCACGTCCAATCGACAAGAGTGCAACCACTGCAGCAACCCCGATGACAATCCCCAGTACGGTTAATGAAGAACGCAGCATATTGGCGCGTAAAGCTCTAAGGGCAACCCGCACATTATTGATGACATTCATTGAAGCACCTCTTCTGTTTCGTGGTTGCCGTTATGGTTGCCATTGCTGAGGGTTTCATCGGGCCGCTGGGTTCCAGCTTGGATCGGATTCTTGACTTTTTCGTCGCGCACGATCTTACCGTCCATCAGGAAGATGATTCGTTCTGTGTGACGCGCGATGAACATGTCATGGGTGACATAAACAACGGTCTGGTGTTCCTCACGGTGCAGCTGTTGAAAGATGGCCATGATCTCATCGCCATTTTTACTGTCGAGGTTGCCTGTGGGTTCGTCCGCCAGCAGAATGGTGGGTTCATTGACGAGTGCCCGGGCGATTGCCACGCGCTGCTGCTGACCGCCGGAGAGCTGGTTGGGGTGGTGATTCATGCGCTCTGCCAGTCCTACCAATTCCAACGCTTTTTTCGCACGTTCGACCCGTTCTTTGACCTTGGTGCCGTCGTAAGTCAGGGGGAGCATCACATTTTCCAATGCACTTGTCCGCGGAAGCAAATTAAACTGTTGGAATACAAAACCAACCTTGTGTGCTCTGAGGTGGGCAAGCTGGTCCTCGTTCATCTTCGAAGTGTCTTTAGCATCGATCAGGTAATCCCCGCTGGTGGGTGTGTCCAGGCATCCCAGGATGGCCATCAGGGTGCTCTTTCCTGAACCAGATGGTCCCATAATCGCAACCATTTCACCGTCTCTGATCTTTAAACTCACGCCGTCCAGAGCATGTACCTCGCTGTCGCCGACCTTGTATATCTTCGTTACGTTCTTGACTTCGATCATAATGATTCCTTCTGTACGTCTAGTGGTGACTCTATCATCAGGGCATCATTCCGCCACCGGATGGGGGATTACCGCCGCCGAAGTCGCCGCCCGGCATGAATTCTCCTCCAGAAGGCTGTGTTTCAGAGGTTTCTTCATCGGATGATGAAGTCGAGGTATACAACTTTACAATGTCACCGGCTTTAAGATCGCCGTCAACCACAACGGTATTGTCAACGATCTGGCCGCTGACCACACTCACGCGTATTTCGCCTTCATTCGTTACCAGTGTCACATACTCACCCTGGGCATCGTTTTGAACAGCAGCGATGGGTACGAATAGGATCGATTCAGGATCGCCAGTTTGAATGGTAATACTGGCAGTGGCTCCGATCAGGATTGAAGGATCGGCTTTGTCCAGTTCCACTCTCACGGTGTAATTCACAACGCCGGATGAAGAACTGCCGATCGGGTTGATAAAGGTTACTTTACCGGTGGTTTCTTTTCCGGGAAAAGCGTCGAATGAAATGGTTGCTGTATCTCCAACTTTGATATTGGAAATCGAAGTCTCATCGATGGAGACTTCCACGTACATTTTGTCGCGGTTGACGAGGATCACAGAGTTTTCACCTTGAGAAACCTGGTCACCTGGTTGGTCATAGATCACGATCACTTCTCCGTCGAATGGGGCAATGATTTTCATTTTGTTCACGGTTGCCTGGGCGGCATCCACAGCTGCCTGTGCAACGGCGATATCGTCTTTGTTAGGGCCATCCTTGACGCGGTCGTATTCGCGTTGTGCGCTGTCGAGTTCGGCTTTGGCCAATTCCAGATTGGCTTTTATTGTCTCTTCATCCAATTCGTCAGGTTGACTGTTGTAGTAATTCAATGTGATTTTTAATTCGTTGACATTTTCCTGGCAGTTGAGCACGTTCTGTACCGCCTGGGCTTTTTGCAGGTTGTCGTCAGCCAGGCTGCTTAACTCAGTTAAACGCTCGTTGGCTTCCTCGAGTTTGATCTGGGCGATGTTAAGGGCGGCTTCCGTTTCGGCGATATCGGAATTATCACCGTAGCGGACACCAATCTGGTAATAGTCTCCCTGGGCATCTGCATAGGCAGCTTTGGCTTCAGCCAGGGCAACCGCAGCCTTGGCTGTGGAAGAATTCGATTTTGCATCTTCAAGCGCTAGTTTTGCTTCTGCCAAGTCGACATATCCCTGGATCACTTCTGCTGGAACGGTTGTAGAATCCAACTCAATCAAGACGTCGCCGTCTTTGACGGTATCGCCAGTCTTTACATTTACGACGCTAACAACACCGCTGGTATCCCAGGAAAGGATCGCCACCTGATCTGCCTGTACTGAACCGGATGAATCAACGGTGTCGGTTAAGGTCGATTCAGTCACGAATCCTGTACCAGCTTCCGCGGATGCTTTCGAGTTTCTTGAGCATCCTGCAAGAAGAGAAGATATGACCACGATGGAAAAAACTGCCAACAAAATTGAATGTGGTTTGTGCGACATTAATGACTCCTTGAGAAATAAATTCATCCTTTATGGTAAATCTCAAATGTGGAGAAATTGTGCAGGCCGGCAGGAGAATTATTGAGGGTGGCTGCAATTCACGTACCCCCCTGAGTTAAAGCGTTCATCCCCTGGCACTTACCGTTAGTCCAAGGGATGAACATGGAGAATTTGTTTCTATCATAGGAGGAGAAAGAAGCGTTCTCTGATGTTGATGTTAAATCACTGATATGTAGAATTTGTGTAGAATTGGTGGATTTGTATTGATGCGTCAGGGTTTGCTGGTTGTTCTGCGCGGAACGGATTCAACGATATTCGCATTTCCTGCAGTTGTCATTCATTCCATATTGGAGACTCGGAAAGAAAAACGGGAGTTCGGACTGAACTCCCGTTACCGGTTGAAGCGGATGTGGTCGAGACTATTTCAAAGACGCCACTGAGCTGGATTTGACTCGCCGTGCAGAGGGCACCCACAGGGTGCTGATCATCAATCCGCTGCCAAACAAAACGAGCACTCCGCCAACGATGGACATGGTTGCATGGAAAGCGTCTGCGTAGTTGACACCTTCCCATGTGTGTGTGGATGCCATGAAGAACTGGATGGTCAAGCACAGTACGCCGACCGCAATGGCAGCAGCTCCTCCGCCTTTCTTGCCTTCCTTGCGCGGTGCCTTGGTGTAATCCACTCCCTTCCAGATTCCGGGAATACGGAAGATGAGGAAGACAACCAGGGTCAAGATCGTCATGTAAACCACAGCGTCGACCGGCATGGATGATCCGCGCAGGCTGCGTGAGGTGATGATATGGATAATGCCAACGATTACACCGAGGATTAATGCTGTCAGTGCTGCTTTATAGGCTCCGACCCTGCCTTTAGCGAGCATTACTACTGCCCGGATCCCCAGCACACCAATGGCGATGGTCACGAGGACATAGAGGATATACAGCCATTGGAAAGGAGCCAGGGGAGCCATTGAATCCCATTTGGTTGGGAACAAAGCCGCGCAGGAAGTTCCAGCTCCGCCCATGATGGTGAATCCTGCAGTGATGGACATCAATAGTATGCCTACAAAACGCAGGAATTTTGCCAAACCGCTTTCTGGTTTCATGTTATTTCCTTTCTGAGTACAAGAGAAATTTTATATAGCCAGCAATATCATTGCAGCAAGCATATACACGGAAGCAAATTTAAAAAGACTGAAATTTAGTTTGGGCGACGGCTTGACCATCATCAAAAAAGCCAGGATCATCAATCCGCCTGACAGGATTCCCAGGAGGTGGAGGAATCCCTCATTTACTCCGATTAGAATAGCGGCTCCACCAATCAAGGCGGCAGCGACAATACTGGCGATTGCGATGGTAATGTGTGTGAACTGGTCACTGTACGTGGATGGGAAGGTTGGGATGCGCGCCGCAGCATAATCTTGGCGGTAGCGCAGGCTGAAGGTCATGATGTGAGTGGGAATCCAGAAAAGGATCGCCAGTGCCAGCATCACACCGATGCCGTCCAGATGACCCATTCCCAGCGTTCTACCGGCCAGGATCGGCATACCGCCAGCAATTCCGCCCCAGATGACTGACCAGCAGGTTTTTCTCTTCAACAGGATCGTATAAAGGATCACGTCGAAGAAAATCCCTGCAAAGATGACCAGGGCATAAAGCGGAGACAGGAAGAGCGCGATTCCCACTCCCAGGAAGGAGAGGATCAACCCCAAAAGCAGTGCTTCAGAAGGTGATACCGTGCCGTTGGCGATTGGGCGGTGGTGTGTACGGTTCATCACTTGATCGATATCACGGTCATACCACATATTCAAAACGGTGCTGCCGCTGATGGAGAAAACCAGGCTTAGCACTAAACCCAGCATTGTCGTCCAGTGGGTGATCGGGCAGCGAGCACTCATGTATCCGGCCAGGCCGGTCACGGTCAATAAGCCGGTTTGCAGGCTTTTGAAAAGAGGCCAGTAATTCTTTATCCGATTGAAAATCTTTTTCAAATTAACTCCACTACCAATAGAATTATCGGACGCAGCGGAAACCTACACCTGGACTGGTAAAGGTGGGAGTTGCGTTATTCCTGGCCCAAACGCGCAGGTTGTTCTCGTATACGTCCTTGCTGCCGCCGCGCATGTAGCGATAGTGTTGCGAATCATAAACGTTCGCTGTCCACTGCCAGACATTGCCGGCCATATCGTAAACACCATATGGGCTAGCGGAATCAAGGGTCGCGTATCCGTCATAGGTTGAGCCGTTATAGAAACCAACCGGCGTGGTCCGAGAACCATAGCTGCTCATGTCTTCAAAAGGATCACGGCTGGTCAAGTAGTTGGCATTGTTGCGGAACACTTCGCTGCCCCAGGGGTAAGGGCGTCCGTCAGTGCCGCGGGCGGCTTTTTCCCATTCCAATTCGGTGGGCAATCTCCAGCCGTAGTATTCGCAATATGCTTTTGCTCCAAACCACGACACCATGGTCATGGGATGGTTTGCCCATTCACTCTTTGCAGAGAAGGTCGTGCCGTCGAAATCCAGCTTCAGATATGGATCATCAACAGGTATGTAGATGTAATTCCCGGCAGAAATCTCCACTTCATGCCGCGCTCCGGCAAATGGATCTCCGGCGTAGTAACCTTCCACCTGCCCGTTTTTAATCACGGCCGAACCGTCAGCCAGAGCAGCATTCAGATAGGCCGCATATTGTTCATTTGTAACATCGGTGACCATTATCTCATAGTCATCATCGATGCTGGCTTCTTCGTTGAATTGCCCTTGCAGGAAAGCTCCGGCAGGAATGACCACCCATGATTCAGGATCAACGCCGGTGTCGAACAGCGGTGCAGGTGCCTGAAAATCTACAGCCTGGCAGGCGGTGAGGAACAAGGTGAAGACAAGCAGTGAAACCAGGATTCTTTTCATTTTGCCACCTCGTCTTTTTTGGTCAGGCGTTGTTCGTTTTCTGTGACCCAGCGTCCCTTTTTCTTGAACAGGTCGATCAACCGCCAGATCATGATGCCTGCAAGCGTCAACAGCAAAACACCAAGACCAATATCACCGGCTAAGGTGGTGCGGTTGAGTAACGGCTGCTGTTCAGCTTCGATGACGAAAAGGCGGCGCATTTCATATACGGTCACGGCACCGAAGGCCACGTCCGAAAAGATGATCACCAGCCATCCAAACCACTTGCGGGCTTTTCCTTTCAGGCCTGCGAGATCCGCGTAATAAAGCAGCAGGATGGTTGCCATCAGGGTTCCCAAAATATGCCAGTGCCCGGTGAGAATGGATCGTTCATCCATGTACTGCCACTGGCGGAAGATCTCATCCAGTTTGACGGCAGTGAAAATGCCAACACCGCTGACGGTAAAGTTCATGAACACCATCTGCCAGGTTGCACCGAACCTGAGCGGATCGCGCACCAGGGCGGCAACTCCCTGGAAGAAGTTCCCTTTCTTCAGTCCTTTTTCAGCTAACCCTGTACGGATCAGTTTATCCCATGAGAAGATGACCAGGAATAACGCACCCAGCATGGCAAAAGTGGAACCGCCGTAGATGATGAAATGAGCAATCTCTTCAAACGATACCACGAGCCATGTGCCCATGGAGAGGATGATTGTACCGGCAATGTACAGCGGCATGGCAATCTTGTGCAGGATGCCCTTGAAGTCCATCCAGCGGCCAATAATCAGCGCCGCGGCGATGCAGATCAATGCCAGCATGATGTGCAGATGGCCGATCACCGAAAGATCGAGCGCTAGTTTATGCGGTTCGCGCACCACATTTTCCGCAAGGAAGGTTGTGAACCCGTTGCCAAAGTATGAGCCGGGGATGGCACCGAAAATCGCGGAGATGAGGGTTGTCAACGCCATGGCAAAAAAGGCGATGCGCTCCATGTCAAACCCTTTTTTGGTGTGGGCATAGGACAAATCAGCAAGCCGGTATGCTTCTTGCCACGGCCAAAGGGCAACCAGCAGCATACAGCCTGCAAAGAAGATCAATGACAGGCCGGCGATATAAATCCCGTGAAATACCCAGTTGTGTCCCCAGTAGGCAAAAGGTAATCCACCGAAGACGACCATCAGGTAGCCCACGGTGATGGTGCTGTTGATCGTCAACCGTTTCCCGTCTTTCATCTTCAACAGGTCGGTGATCATGTAAACCTCTACAGCGACCACGATCATGGCCAGGGTGTGGTAGAGAATGATCAGGCGTCCTTCACGTTCGGCAGGATTGAGGTCCATGTTCAATGCCTTAACCACAACATCCTTAATGCCGTAATCTGCCATTGGACCGGAAAGCATGCCAAACAAGGCCGAGATGAGGGCTGCGAAGGCAATGCCCACCAGCACCAGGCCTTTGGTGGAGGAAAAGAGAAACTTAAAGCGTTTGGATATCCATTGCATTATATGGCTCCTGTATTGATTTCAACCATCTAATAGGATATCAAATCTGGTTGAAGAAGTCATTGACTTTAATCAACTTGAGCCATTTTGATTTGTGCAAAAGCAGGTTTAGAAATCCATACGGGCGAGGTTTTGAAGGCGCTTCAAGTCTCTGATGCGAATTTCCTGGCGCGTGCAGGTAATCAGGTTATCCAGCTTGAGAATCTTGAGCGTGCGGCTAACCGCTTCGGGCCCGGTTACGATGCGCGCAGCGATCGTCTTGACCGGGTGCTGCGAACGATCGATTGGCAACATTCCCCCTTCACTGAGGTCGATCAAGTGTTTTGCCAGTCGGGATTGTACCGTGCGGAAGGAAAGATCATCGTAATGCGAAATCAACAGGCGGTTACGCTTGGCAAGGATGTTGAGCAAGGCGATGCCTACCTGAGGTATTGCCAGAAGGATTTCTTGAAATCTTGTGTAGCTGATATGCCAGACGGTGATATCAGAAGTTGCGACAGCGCTGATCGGGTTGGGACCACCGTCAAGGACGGCCACTTCATTGAACATGATTACTGGTGAGAGCGTGGCAAGGATCGAGAGCTGACCTTCAGGACCTTCAATGCAAAGATCAACCTGGCCTTTGATCAGAACGAACATTCCTGAGCATGCGTCATCCACATGGAATATGAATTGGCCGCGATTGTAGTTTTTGATATGGCCGGCATTAATGATGGTAGCAACGGCTTCGCGAGGAAGGCGGCTGAACTGTTTGACTTTGTGGAGATTGTCTACAAGGTTTTCGGAATCAATCATATCTTCATTATATATTGAGATAAATTTATGAAAATCTGGATTTGTGGTTTAATTTGCTTATGACAAACGAGAGATATTCAAAGTTCCTTCAACAATTTCCAGAGTTTACAGAAACATTGATCATCGATGAATTGCGGACTAAGGAATTTTCTAGGCTTGACCGCAATCACCAGGTTTACCTGGATTACACAGGTGGTGGACTTTATTCTGAATCTCAGATCCGTTCACACCAGAAGATGCTGCTGGAGGATGTCTTCGGCAATCCGCATTCCTCGAATCCCACCTCCAGCATTTCCACGATGTGGGTGGAAAAGACCCGCGAGATGATCCTGAAGTTCTTCAACGCATCGCCCTCGGAATATGTCGTGATCTTTACGTCAAATGCCAGCGGAGCTCTCAAACTTGTCGGAGAGTCTTACCCGTTCGGTAAAGATTGCTGCTACCTGCTGACCTACGACAACCACAACTCTGTGAACGGCATCCGCGAATACGCTCAGGCGAAGGGCGCAATCGTGCGTTATTTACCAGTTTTTCCTCCTGAAATGCGGGTCAGTGAAGACAAGCTGGAAGAGTATCTCAAGCTGGGAAATACCGGTTGTAACAACTTGTTCGCCTACCCGGCACAATCGAATTTCTCTTCAGTGCAGCATCCACTGGAATGGATCGCAAAGGCACAAGATGAAGGATGGGATGTGCTGCTGGATGCAGCCGCCTTTGCTCCAACCAACCGTCTGGACCTTTCTACTTGGAAACCGGATTTCATTCCCATTTCTTTCTACAAGATGTTCGGATATCCAACCGGTATCGGGGCTTTGATCGCCCGCCGTAGTGTTCTTCCCAAGCTCCATCGTCCCTGGTTTGCGGGTGGGACGATCACGGTGGCTTCAGTGCAGGCGAAAAAACATTACCTGGCAGATGCTCCTGCTGCGTTCGAGGATGGAACCCTGGATTACCTGGATATTCCCGCAGTCTTGATCGGTCTCGAATTCATGGAACGGGTCGGTATAGAAAACATTCATACACGGGTGAAATGCCTGACCGGTTGGCTGCTGGAAAACCTGGCCGAATTGACACATCAAAACGGAAAACCGCTGGTGCGCATTTACGGCCCGCTGAATACCCAACACCGCGGTGGAGCGATCGCGCTGAATTTCTTCGATCCGCAGGGGAATGTCATCGACCACCGCTGGATCGAGGAGAAAGCCAATGAAAAAAACATCTCCTTGAGAACTGGGTGTTTCTGCAATCCCGGGGCAGGCGAGGTGGCACTTGAGATTTCTTCGTCAGAATTAACTTCATGTTTTGCACGGCCGGATCATGACCAGAGGTTGTCGTATGACGAATTCCGGTTGTGCATCAATAACAAGGCTTCAGGCGCGGTGCGAATTTCGGTGGGTATGATGAGTAATTTTGAAGATATGGAAGCAATGATCAATTTTGCTGCTTCATTGATAAAGTAATCTGCCTTTTTGTTTTGTCCAATTGTGAAAAAGAAAAATGGGCGTCTGAGATTTCTCAAACGCCCATTGTGTTATGCGGTTTTTCGTTTCAACCCAGGACCTGGCTGCCAGAAGGTTCCGAAATACTTGTGAATGAAGTAATTGACGCCCAGGTGTCCAGAAATCTTCCAGGCGATCATGAGCAGGATTTCCAGCAACAATAAAACCGGGCCAGAGCTGAGTGAGCCGGCGAGGAGGAAGTTTATGTTCATTAATCCGCCAAAGAAGGCAGCCATCCCTGCGAACAGTCCAATGATTAAAGCGATGCCAACCAGTAACTCGCCGACTGCAATGAGTTTGGCGAACCAAACATAGGATTCACTGTCGAGCATGGATTGTATAAATGAACGATACCAATCGTAGTTGATTGGTGGTCTGGCAGGTGCTTCGGGAATTCTGACGGCGTTGGTCCAGTAACCTTTGAGAGCTTCACCCGTTTGCATCCACTTTGGATCCGAAAGCTTGTGCAGGCTGGCACTTACCCATTGGTAGCCGACATAAACCCGCACGGCCAGCCATAACCAGGCCCACTTGGTGTGATTGAAAAGTGACTTGATGAATGGTGCATCTTCAAGAGAAGAGGCATGAAAAAGTTTTGACATATGACTCCTTTGATCAATATAAGAGTAATTAGATATAAAATATCTTATATATAATATACCATAATTATCAAAATTGTCATAATAAATATCATTGTTTTTAACTGATAATGATCATGATGAAGCAACCGATTAAGTTGACTGAAATGTTGAATTATTGTTGAGGAATCAAAACACCATGCCGGTTCTTACCAGGCATGGTGTGGTCAGGCAGTTTCTAATTCTAATCAGGGTTTTCTCGCGGTGTGTATGGCAATCGTTCCAAACATCCTGATTCTAAAAGTGACGTCGACGAATCCGGCCTTCTCCATCGCGGATGCCAAATCTTCAGCCCTCAGAAAGTTTCGCGTCGATTCGGGTAAATAAGTATAGGCTTCCTTATCACCGGTGATGAGCGTTCCCAAGAATGGAATCACATAGCGCAAGTAAATGCGAATCAGGGGTGAGAGAAGGTTTGGCCGTGGCCGGGTTGTATCCAGGATCACAATCCTTGAGCCAGGTATAAGTGCCCGGTATTGTTCGTTGAGTGCCTGCGATACGTTACTTACGTTGCGCATCAAGAATCCGGAAATAATGGCATCAAATGAGCCGTTACCAAACGGCAGGTTGAGCGCATCGGCAGTGCAGCGCCGAATGCTGTTCCACTTATTCCCGGCAGTCATCATCTCCAGGGTAAAGTCAGCCGCAGTAATCTCAGCGGTGGGTACGTGCCGCAGCGCAGCCCTTGCCAGGTCGCCGGTGCCTGTGCCCAGGTCAAGCAGTTTACAGCCTGCAGACAAGCCTGCCAATTGGATGACTTCCTTGCGCCATAGGATGTCCATGCCGCCGGTCATCAAGCGGTTCATCAGGTCATAATGCCGGGCAATGCGGGAGAAGGTTTTATTGACGTATTGAGCGCGGTCTTGCGGGGTATGATTAAGCATGCTTGATTTTAATATGAAATGATCAGGATGAGAGAGGAAATGCTTGGAACAGTCTTCATTCTTCCTTAAAAAAGGTTCAAATGAATGTTCTGTGATTCCAGCTCAGTGCATCTTTTGAACGGCGTTGATCAGATCTGAATCCTGGTGTTCACCTGCAAACTTTGTGAGGATATCGAAATCCAGAGGTGCTGAATGACCTCCGAATTCTTTAACGATGGTGGCTGCGCACGCATGTCCTAGTTTTACGGATTCATATGGCGTGAGGCCTTTGATCCTTCCGGCTATGAATCCCCCGGCAAACGTGTCTCCTGCGCCTGTCGTGTCGGCTAATCCGTGAATCTGGTATGAATCGATGAACTGGATCTCACCTGCGTTGGCCAGATAACAGCCCGCTGCTCCCATTTTTAAAAGGATAGTCTTGATGCCAAGTTTCCTGAGACAGTTAAGCGCATCCTCTGCCCTGGCGGTTTGGGTCATGATCAGTGCTTCATCTTCGTTCGGGAAGAAGAAATCCAATTGTGAGATGATGTCCTGGTATTCCCGGATGGCTGTCTTGGCAAAATTAAAACTGGGATCAATCGATACACTAGCCCCGGCATCAAGAGCCAGATGGATCAATTCGACAGCTGTATCTTTTGAATACTGCGATTGAAAAGCGTAGCCTGAAACGTGCAGGATATCACCTTTTGTAAAAAGGGATGGATCAATACTGCCGTAAGGCATACTGGTGGACACTCCACGGCAGGATACCATGGTGTGTTCTCCAGTTTTATCAATCATATTAATCACGGTGGCGGTTTGCCCTTCGACCAGCTTGATTAAGGAAATATCCACCCCGTGATTTCTCAGATCGTCCAGGACCATCGTACCGAGTTGGTCTTTTGCGACCATTCCAATAAACCTTACATTAATTCCCAACCTTGCAGCCGTGGCTGCACAATTGGCTGCTGAACCGCCTGGGATCAGCCTGATTGATTGCGAGATGATATCCTGACCCCGCCCCGGGAGATCATCAACCAGGGCAAAGGCGTCCATCAGAGCGTCACCATATACGAATAAACTTGCCATTTTGCGTCACTCCGAATGTCTTCCGAGATTCATGATTACAAACACACCGCGATATTAAATCCTGTTGATTGAGAATGATGCAATCCGATGGTGTAGAAGAAGGTCCATTCCCCTTACGATCTCTGGCACTCACGGCAGTAATAGACGCTACCTCCAAGGTAAGCTTCCTTCACGATAGGAGCACCGCATTCCGGGCAGGGACTGCCTCCGCTTTTGGATGACATGATCACCTTGTACCCGCCTGGATTACCAAAAAGGTCTTTTTCAGTATCCCGCCCACCCAGGTTTGTCATGTCCGCGAGGGTTTGCTTCAGACTGGTATACAACGCGTTGGTTTCTTCTGCGGATAGAGTATTTACCTTGCAGCGAGGAGAGAGCTTCGCATTCCATAGAATATCCTGCAAGACGCCGTTCCCTAATCCCGGAATCCGTTGGTGGGTGGCAAGGGCAGCTTTCAGATTGAGTTTCATCGTTTCCTCAGACGTCAAGATTTGGAGAAAATAGGCTTCATCAAAAGCCTCGTCATCCAGGGGAAATGGTTTTTCCTTCGCAGCCAGGTAATAGGAATTATCAAAAATATCACCGTCCACCCAACACGAGAGGCCGCCGTACATCTGAACTGAGGCGGAGAGTGCGCTGCCGTCGGTAAAGGACACCAGGAGCTGATGTTTTTGCGGGAGGGATTCCTGGGGCTGGTGGTATCGCAGGTTGACGCCGTCGCTGAAAAGAAGCCGGGCGTGGGTGAGCTTAATCTCGACCATGCCGCCTGGTGCAGTTGCCGAAAGGATGGTGTTTCCCTGGAGCCGGGATGGGTATTCCGCCGGGTCGCCGTGATACCATGCAAATTTGTGTGGAGAAGACGCAGCCGCAACCGATTTAATTGTTTTTCTGATCAAGGTTTCTTCTATTTGTCGTGCCAGTGTATTGGCTTCAGGTAACTCAATCATTTTTCTTCCTTATTCATGCTCTTTGATGAATTTTTCGATCCTGGCGGGTGACATAAACGGGTCAGGGATGCGTAGATCAAGAGGGCGACCGTTCAACCAAATGACATGCGCGTAGTCTTCTAAATTAAGCACGCCGCACACACCCTCATATTGTATCAACAGTTCTTCGAACCTCTTGCGTATGGATATGGATTCACTGAAAAGGAGGCTCATGGTTGTGCCCGGAGTTCCAAACTCAAACAATACCAGGTTGGAGTCTATCCCCCTATCTTCGAGGCCATTCGGATCGTTGAAAACCGAGAGGTAAATACAGCCCACTGGCAGCCCCAGCGGGCTTTCGTGTGCCATGGATTCATACTGACTGTGGGAAACATGCTTCAGGTATGTGATGATCTCATCATCAGCCGGGAAGTAAATGGTTGTCACAAATCCGAATTGCGGATCATTGTGATAGACGATACGCTCATCCTTTCCCCAGGCTTCCAGCGGTACCGCACGAAAATGATCAGGGTAGGCCACAAGGGTGGGGAGTGGACTGGGACGGGCAATACTGGCTATGCCCAGCAGGGCGTCCCATAACGCTTCGCGCTTGAAATACAGTAAGTAACTGTAGTCCAGACCCATTACAGGTTAATAGTATCAAATTCGATGAATGAGGGCAAATATTATCGTCTTCACAGTCTGAAGGCTTTTAATATTTGAATCAAATGCGATTTGTCCCCGATAGTGAATTAAGGCTGCGTCCTTAATCCTTCAAGTACTTTCCTGGCAAAAGCAGCACCGAATTTCCTTCCCTCAGCCAGCTCGGCAGAAGTGGGAGCACCCTTGAACTCAAGATTACCGCATGATTGCCATTTGAGTTCTTCAATCCAATCATTAAATTCACGCTGACCGCCGCCTAGCCAGGCGCAGCTGCCGAAACCGGCAGCGATCTTGTTGAAGACGTGTTTGCGCTGTGCCATCGAGAGCACATTGGCCATGCTGGGGAAGAGCTTGCCCTCATAAGTAGGTGCGCCCACCATGACACCCCGTTTCAACCATAATGACGGCAGGATGCGGCTGATGGAATCTTTGGCCACGTTGAAAATGCTGATGGGCAGACCTTCATCTGCCATTCCCTGTGCGACAACTTCCATCATCCGCTCAGTGTTGCCATACATCGAGGCGTAAAGCAATGTTGCAGCCGGGTCGCCGGGTTCGCCGGCATACCCTGCCCAGTTATTGTAAAGCTCCACAATGCGCTGTGGTGAATTGCGCCAGATCAATCCATGCGAGGGAGCCACGATTTCCAGTGGGACGGATGCGAGTTTGGTAATGGCATTCTTCACCGGTTTAGAGAAACTGGCCACTATGTTCGAGAAATAACGCAAAGCCTGTTCCTCGTACCAGGCGAGTGGAACAGTTTTGTCATCGAAGATCGAGCCGTTCAAAGCACCATAGCCCCCAAAACCATCGCAAGAGAATAAAATCTTCTCCGTGGTTTCGTAGGTCATGATGGTTTCAGGCCAGTGCACAAATGGGGTAGAGAAGAATTTTAGCTTGTGAATGCCCAGATCGATTTCTTCGCCGTCGGCAACCACCTGTACGTTTTCAGTGATCCCGTAAAATGTCTCCAGCATTTCTTTAGTTTTTGCCGATCCCAGCAATTTAACCCGCGGCGCGAGCTGGATGATGGTCTTCAGCGCACCGGAATGGTCGGGCTCCATGTGGTTAACGACGATGTAATCCAATTCGGCAAGTTTGATGAACGCCGTAATCTGATCGATCAATTCGTCGGTAGTCATCTTGCTGCACAGGTCGATGATGACCTTTTTCTTGTCGTTGATGAGGTAGCTGTTATAAGAAACCCCTTCATCACGGATCGACCATAACCCTTCGAACAACTCTGTGTGACGGTCGTTAACTCCAATCCAGTAAATTGACGGACGAATCTCAACAGGTTGCATGGCTCAATCCTTTCCAAGTGATGTTCCATTAATTTTACCTGATTCTGTTAACCGTTAAGAATCCTTATCACTAGTTTGATGGGTGACATATGGTTTCAATACCTGGCCAGGCAGTCATTGACCTTTCTTCGTTCGTTCGGGTAGAATATCCTATATCGTTGCTTTTATCACGGCTTGTTCTCAAGAACGTTTTATCACTCCAAAAAAATATATGAGGAATAATGGATATTCAGACCGAAATTAAGAATAGAGTCGCTGAAAAGAGAGGCGACATCATTCAATTCATGCGCGATATATGTGCCATTCCATCCATGGATTCGTTGATCGGCCCGGTTGGTGAACGCATCCAGGCAGAAATGCGCAAACTTGGCTATGATGAAGTCCGTTTTGACAAGATGGGCAATACGCTGGGGCGCATTGGCAATGGTCCCAAGGTAATTGTCTACGATTCTCACATCGATACGGTCGGGATCGGTGACAGGGAACAATGGAAATGGGATCCGTTCACCGGCAAAGTAGAGAATGGGTTTTTCTATGCCCGCGGTGCCTGCGATGAGAAGGGCAGCACGCCTGGAATGGTGTATGGATTGGCGATTGCCCGTGATCTGGGATTACTGGACGGGTATACGGTTTACTATTTCGGGAATATGGAGGAGTGGTGCGATGGCATTGCTCCCAACGCTTTCGTCGAAGCTGATCCGATGGTCAAACCGGATTTCGTGGTCATTGGCGAACCAACCAAGATGAACATTTATCGCGGTCATAAAGGGCGCATTGAGTTAAAGATCACTGCAACCGGGCGTTCGGCGCATGCCGCGGTGCATTATACAGGTGATAACGCCGTCTACAAGATGATCTCGATCATTAATCTGATCCGCGAGCTGGACCGCCGTTTTCGTTTTGGCATGGGCAAACACCCTGTCTTAGGCAACGGTTCCATTGCGGTGACAGATGTGGCAGCCCGGACAAATTCGATCAATGCGGTTCCAAACCAGTTCACGATCTTTATCGACCGCCGAATTACACTCAATGAACCGCATGATGAGGTCATCAACCTGATCAAGGGATTGATACCGGATTATTTGCAGAACGAGATTATTGTTGAGGAGTTGTTCTACGATACTCCTTCCTACACCGGGTTTGTTTTCCCGTTGAACAAGTATTTCCCTGCATGGCTGCAGGAAGAATCTCACCCCCTGGTTCAGGCGGGATTGAAGTCTATTGAAGACCTGTGGGGTGAAGCCCGGCCGCTCGGCACCTGGGATTTTTCCACCAACGGCACCTATTGGGCTGGCAAGGCGGGAATTCCTTCAATCGGTTTTGGACCCGGGGACGAAATGAACGCCCATACGGTCATCGAGAACGTCAACCTGGATGATGTGGTAAATGCAACAGCCTTCTATGCATACCTGCCAACGAAACTCAAGACGTTACTGAAACAATAAGCGTATCGAGAAGAAACCAATAAGGTTTTTCTACACAAACCGGAATCCTGTACTGGGATTCCGGTTTGTTCAATGTTCGGGTTCACCTGACATTCGCCAGGTCATTGAATTTTTTCACATATCGTTTTGAACAAGGTCAAATCGTCCATCGAATCTTCAAGCGATGTTTTTGGTTTCTGACCGTTTTGGATGCAATCATGAAAAACCTTTAATTCATTTTCAAATGCGTCATGATAATCCGGTCCGTAGGTTGTCGTCTTTGAATCATGTTTTGAGGATTCCACCACTGTAAAATGCTGCGGTTGGTAACGCAGGTAGGGTGTCTCATATTTGATGTGCATGTAGCGGTCATGCTGATAGATTTCGATTGCCGCGTCGAACTGGACGATATCCTGGTCGTTCACAAGCTCATACACGCCCAGGAAACCATCGAATTGGAAAACGACCACGAGGTGTTCTCCATTGGCTGTAACAGATTTAATCTCAAGCGGCATGCCAACCAGTTCTCTTACTGAGGACAAGGAATGACAGCCCAGGCCGGTAAGCATCTGGTAAGAAATCCGCTGCTGCTCGGTGCAATTCTCTCCAAGTGCCAACCTGATTTGCTTCGACCGTCGTTCGGCGCTTTCCGCTAATTTTTCCCCGGAGATATCATTGGGCACGAACGGATGCATTGTCTGGTCAATGAAATAATCGCCCTCCAGGATGATATCGCGGAATCGCAAGTATTCGATTTTCCGGCTGTCGGATTCCAGGATTTGCTTGCATTTTAAGAATCCCTGGGCATAACGGCGCATGTAACCCACCATGCATACTAGCCCGGTATGCTGCTTTTCCAGATTGATCAGTTCCTGAAGTTCCTGCGGACACAGGGTAACTGGTTTTTCGATAAATACGTGTTTATTGGCAGTGATTGCAGCTTTGGCATATTCGGCATGATATTGATCCGGTGAAAGCACGAATATTGCGTCTATTTCACGATCATTTATCATATCGAATGGTGAGGAAAATCCACGGGCATTGTACTTTGATGAGATGTATTTGGTTAAAGATGGAGAAAGGTCGGATACAGCAGCAATCTTGAAGAGATCGGGAAGATTGCTAAGAGTCGGAAAATGCATCAGCTGGGCTACGGTCCCAGCGCCAATGACTCCAACATTGATCATAGAGTTGCTCCTTTTGCGGCACTTCTATATAAAGAATCTTAATTTACTCTTTTCAGAGTGTAGTACAACCTAAAAATTGTAAAGTCTAGGCAAATCAACGTCAATGGATTCAGTAACTTATTCAATCTACTTGCTTACCAACAATTCGTCCCGTTTTTGACACACATGGATTTCACCGCGACATCGGGGGCATTGTTTCTGTCTGGTGAAAGGGTTGAAGAATTGTAAGTTGTGATGAAGAGTTCACTCAGGGAGTTTCCAGGGATTGTTAAATTCATACGGTGTTTTAGATTTCAAGTGAACGAAGAATTCTTCCATGTGCCTGACCAGATGGGTGGAGTTGAAATTTTCGGCAGCAAATTTGCGTCCGTTTTCTCCTTGGACCCGCATGATTGATGGATCCTGTTTCAATTCTAAAATTGCCTGGGCGATGGCTTCAGGGTCTTCTGGATTCACGGTCACGCCGCAATTCGAAAGACGCACCAGCGCAGCAGCATCGGATTGTGGTTCAGCTGAAAGCAGGACCGGCTTCCCGACGGCCATGTTCGTCAGTAGTTTATGCGGAATGACTGCACGGAAATACCCGTTGGGATTGTCGCTCAATTCCTGGCGCAATAAGACCAACAGGATGTCACTCGATCCCAACAGATGCGGGAGCTCTTCGCGCGGCCTGGGGGGAATGAGGAGAATGTTGGCCACTTCCAGCCGTTGCATTTCCGCTTGCATTTCTTCGTAACGGGAACCTTCTCCCACAACCACAAACCGGATGTCTTTATGATGCTCCAATCGTTTGGCAGCTTGAGGTATGGTCCTGGCTCCCATCGCATAACCGACCGTTCCCGCATACATGATCACAAATTTAGAATCGAGGCCTTCTATATCTGCAAACTCCTTTGCGTTTCCGGGGTTGGACAGAAAATCGGCGTCAACCCACAGGGGGATTACCTGGATTTTTTCCTGATGAATACCGCAGCTTTGGACATAAGCTTTATTCTTGGGTGAATGTACGCCGATGCAGTCCGCGGATCGGTATGCTATCTTTTCCATTGACTTTGCAACGCGAAACAGGACGTTGCTGCGCGTCATCACGCCCATTGAAATTAAAAATTCTGGGAACACATCCTGCATGTACATGACCAGGATTGATTTACGGATCTTCTTGATAGCGGCAGCGAAAATGGGGAGGGTGATGGGCGGCGTCAGCATAAACAGGATATCCACTGGCTTGATACTCAGGCCTTTGATCACGAGCAAAAAATCTGCCATGATGGAATTGATCTCGCGGTTGATCAGGGTCGACTTGGCAAGCCTTGGAGGATTGATGCGGATCACCTGAATCCCATCGATCATCTCGCTTTGGCGGTTCCTGGAATGCCTTTTATCGACCATATGATGGTCAGGGGTCGTGGTGATCACCGTAACCGAGTGACCGGACTGTACCAGAAACCTGGCCAATTCAAATTGCATGGTGGCGGCGCCGGTGAATTCCGGCAGGAAGTTATGGGTCAGGATGAGAACATTTAATTTCATGAGTGACCTGTTCCACCCCTTTACATCAGAAAAAAGACCAGAAGATTAAATTTCCCATAAATCATTATATGTTCTTTACAGAAGAAAAATTGTAACGTTTCCGTAAAAATGAGTTATGAGGCAGTCAACGTGATTGTTGTCAGTCGAAGTGTCAATCTTCGCTGACCGATATGCTATACTGTTCCTTAAGAATCCAACTGGTCTTGTCGTTGGAGATATCTGGGGCTGCCACTGCCGTTATCTCAAGTCTTAACATCTTTACAGTAAACACTCCTTCCTTCGATGCACTCTTCAAAAAACTGCAGTCAAATTTGAGGAGGAAATCATGTCAGAATTATCAAATACGGAACTCATTGAGATTTGTGAATCGATTGAAGCACAAGCCCATATCGACTTCTTTCAAGGGGCTCCTCCAGATTTTTATCGTTCATTTCGATTACGGGTAAAACAAATCGGGGGAACTTGGGTCAGTGCCATTCCCGGGGTGGATAACGTGAGCTACAACCGCATCCTGGGATTGGGGGTCAGTGAACCGGCAACCGAACCTTTACTGGATGACGCGCTTGCGGTGTTTCACGATGCAGGCTGCAAGAATTATTCGATGCAAGTTTGCCCCCTGGCGGTTCCTGAACAGTCTTCAGATTGGTTTGCTGCGCGTGGATTCACCCAGGGGCGGAACTGGGCCAAGACCTATCGAGGTGATGCCCCCTTGCCTGTGGCCTCCACTGACTTGCGGGTGGAGATGATTGGAGTTGAGTATGCTGATGCCTACGCGGATGTGGTCAGTGAAGTTTTCGGGATTTCTACAGTCTTGCGGACGATGATGAAAAGTCTCGTTGGAAGACCTGGATGGTACCATTATCTGGCATTTGACCGCGAAAAACCGGTGGCAAGTGCCTCCATGTACCTGCAGGGTGAGTTGGCCTGGCTTGGTTTCATGGCTACATATAAGACCCACCGAAAACGAGGGGCACAAACTGCCTTAACAGTACGCTGTTTTCAAGATGGAATGGAGCGCGGCTGCAAGTGGTTTATTGGTGAAACCAAAGAAGATACCCCGGCAACCCCCAACCCATCTTTTCACGTGATGATGCGTACCGGTTTCAAGCTGGCATACCTGCAGCGGAGTTATTATCACCAGGTGCCGGATACTGCCGTGAGAAAGATGCAGCGTGCCTTACAGATTTCCTCTTCCACTGTAGACTATAAAATTAAACAGCTTCTGCAACCAAAGTAACCCTTCAAGGTGATCACCAGTTTATTACAGTCGGGTCCGGATGATCGTTGGCGCGCGATTTTTCAAGTATGGGATTCAGATCATTTCTAGAGATCAAAATCCATTCAAGAACGATCTTTCTTATAATTGCATACCACCTCTTTGCGCTTGCCTGAAGACAATGCCGGGACTTCCTTGACATGTTCAATTTTGATTTCAGCATCATTACCCAGCAAGTCCTTTAGCAACGATATAAAAGAGGCATCCTTATATACCCCTGCTGAGCTGTTTAATTTCAGCACATAGTTTTTCGCGCCTTCCTGGATGAACTGGTATTGAAGCAATTGATCGAAAGGCTCCAGCAGAACGCTGATAATGTGAGGAGATTTCTGATTGCCTGCTGTGTCATAGATGAAATCTGTTTTTTGACCATCGACTGATGCCAGCACCGGTGAATTCCAACCGCATTCCGCTGCATTTTTCCAGACTCCAATGTCGCCGGTATCGTATCGGATCATTGGCATTGCATGATTGAACAGATCTGTGATCACAATTCGGCCAGGTTCGCCTGTATTGACCGGATCGTTGGAATCTTGCTTCAACAACTCTATATGATAAGAGGCGCAATTGACGTGAAATTCCTTGTTCTCGCTGCATTCGATCGCCAACATGCCGTTTTCCTGGTTTGAGTAAAGCGAAACGTTTTGACTGCCAAACACTTCTTTCAATTTTCGGTGTGTTTTTTGGGGGAAATTTTCACCAAAACCAATGATCGTTGAGATATGGAACATATCGGGGGTGTCGCCGTTCGCCAATAAATAACTCGCCAGGTTATCCAGAATGCTTGGATAACACAGTATCATTTGAATCTTCTGATCTGATTTCAAGAGTCGCCTGATATTCTCAAGATTCTCTTCATCTTGCCTCAAGACACTGTACCAGATCACGTTACGGCTCCAGGCGCTGATTTTATTTAATGAAGTGCGCATCTTGAGAAAAAGGTAGCGCATTCCAACCCGGTAGCCGGCTCTTCCCCAAAGATAGATCATTTCAGCATACGCGCGGGCTCTCTTGTTCCGGTCGTGCATGACCGCGAAGGGTGTTCCAGTCGATCCGCTGGTGTGCATCTTCACAAGATCGGTTTCACGGTATTGCGGTGACCGAAATTGGTCAAAATTGTCTCGGATGATGTTCTTGTTCACTACCGGGAATGATTCAAGGGTGGAACTCGGGTTTAGGTTTGAATAATACGGCACATTCCCAATGGCATTCTTCAGGATGTCTTGCAGATATTTCACACGCCTGGATTCGACACCAGGGTCGTCAGGATTTTCCAGCATGGTTTGAACGTCGTTGTAATGCTGCCGAATTTGTCCGCCCCTGAGCGTGTCAAGCCCCCAGAACCCCTTTCTTCTAACCCATTCACCGAACATGTCAACCGTTCCTTCGCGGTGAGGGAATAATTCCCCCGCTCCTATTTTTATAACATCCTTTCACAGCGACTTCAATAATGACCTTCGGTGCGCAGAGAGTCAGCTCCCGGAATTTACATGCTTTTTACATTGAATCCGGCTCAATTGTAAAAAATCTCGTATACCGTGGATTGGAATGGATCAAGTTGCAAGTGAAAAACAGGGATTATTCAAACTGGAACAATTTCTAATCGGTTGACCGTTTGCCGGGTCGGAGTCATAATGATGATGGATTGATCATCAATGTTTTCGAACATATACAAAATGATATACAGCAGGCCTTTGCCTGGCAAGCAGCTGATTGTTTTAATAGAAATCATCCGTTATGATGGGTTGAAATGGAGAGTCCAATGGTTTCGATTACAAAAGAAAATGCCCTTCAATACCACAAAATGAATGGCCGGCCTGGCAAGCTGGAGATCATTCCCACCAAGCCCCTGAACACGCAGACTGATCTTGGGCTGGCATACACACCCGGAGTGGCATACCCGGTGCTTGAGATCGCCAATGACTCAGACCTGGCATATGAATACACCAACAAGGGCAACCTGGTAGCCGTCATTTCAAATGGTACTGCAATACTGGGGTTGGGTGACCGCGGAGCCCTGGCGAGTAAACCGGTGATGGAAGGAAAATCGGTTCTATTCAAGAAGTTTGCAGACGTTGACAGCATCGACATCGAGCTGGATTCTCATGATCCGGAACGAATCATCGAAGCCGTGGCGATGATGGCAAATTCCTTCGGCGGGATCAACCTGGAGGATATCAAATCCCCGGAGTGTTTCTACATCGAGCAAAAACTTCAACGCATGCTGGATATCCCCGTGTTCCACGATGATCAGCATGGGACGGCCATCATCCTTGGGGCGGCACTTATGAATGCGTTGGAAATCTCGAAAAAGAAGATCGACGAAGTCAAGATCGTCTTTTCCGGGGCCGGTGCAGCAGCGATCGCGTCAGCCAACCACATGGTGAAAATCGGCGTTCCCCGGGAACACATCTGGATGTGCGACATCAAGGGACTGGTCTTTCATGGACGAAAAGAAGAGATGTTCCCTGAGAAAGAAGTCTTCGCACAGGGCGACAAACCCGGGACACTGGCTGAAGCATTGGAAGGCGCAGATATCTTGATCGGGCTTTCCGCGGCCAACATCGTTACCGGCGAAATGCTTTCCCGCATGCGCCAGGCACCGGTAATCTTCCCAATGGCCAACCCTGACCCGGAGATCAAATTTGAACTGGCAAAGCAGGCCAGGCCGGATGCAATCATCGGTACCGGACGTTCCGATTACCCCAACCAGATCAACAATCTGCTCGGTTTTCCATTCATCTTCCGCGGGGCATTGGATGTGAGGGCAAGAGCCATTAATGATGAAATGAAGGTCGCAGCCAGTAATGCGCTTTCACGGCTGGCAAAAGAACCTGTACCTGGTGAAACGCTAAAAGCTTACAACCTGGATCGTCTGGAATACGGCAGGGATTACGTTGTTCCGAAACCCCTGGATAAAAGGGTCTGTTACTGGGTTGCACCGGCGGTAGCTGAAGCCGCGATCAAAAGCGGAGCAGCCAGGGTTGAACTTGATCTTCTGAAGTATGCCGCGCAGCTTGAGGAACGGCTTCGCCAGCGGTGAGCGGAGGAGTGGTGGAGAGAGACCTGACCCCGGGAATCTGTGAATTGATCCGCATCACTTCAACCGACCTGCCTGCACCGGTCGAAAAGAGGCTGCAGGATGCACTGGCCGGGGAGGTGCCCGGATCTGCTGCTTATCACGCATTGTGCAGCATTCTTGAGAATGTCGAAATGGCGCGCAAAGATTCGATACCTGTTTGCCAGGATACAGGAACTCCTATCTTTTTCGTACGTTATCCACGTGCCATGCACATGATGGATATCGAGGGGCAAATCCGGCAGGCCGTGGAGATGGCGACCCAAAAATCTTTCTTGCGGCCCAACGCCGTGCATTCATTGACGGGAAAGAACTCAGGCAGCAACCTTGGGGACGATTATTTTCCATCCATTCATTTCAGGCAAATGGAATCGGATGAACTTGTCATCGATTTACTCCTCAAAGGCGGCGGCTGCGAAAATGTTGGTGCCCAATACTCTCTGCCGGATGAGCGGTTAAAGGCTGGCCGCGACCTTGAAGGAGTACGCAAAGTGGTTTTGGATGCAGTCTTTCGCGCGCAAGGGCGGGGATGCGCCCCTGGATTCCTGGGAGTGGCAGTCGGCGGTGACCGCGAAACCTCTTACGCTGCCTCAAAGGAAGTTTTCCTGCGCGGGTTCGATGAAGAGAATCCGGATGAAAGTCTGAGAAGGCTTGAAGCGCAGATTACCAGAGAAGCCAATCAACTGGGGATCGGCCCGATGGGGTTCGGCGGGCAATCTACCGTCCTCGGAACAAAAATCACCTCCATTCACAGGCTTCCGGCAAGTTATTTCGTCACGGTTTCATACATGTGCTGGGCGTACCGCAGGCGCAGGATGACCGTATCCGGTAACAGGGTTTGGTACGAGTAGAGGACAGGATGCAGGTTGAACTCCACACACCCATTACAGACGAAGAGATCCTGGCGCTGCATGCAGGCGATACCGTTCTGCTGTCTGGCGTCGTCGTTACCGGAAGAGACGCGGCGCATGAATGGCTTTACCAGAATTTCAGCAGCCCGGCTGGCAATCCTTCAGCGGCTGATTGCGCGATATACGCGGAATTGAAATCCTACCTGGATAGAGGGGTAATCTACCACTGCGGCCCGGTTGTCTCAGGGCTGGAAACCCGCCAGTACAGGTTTCTGTCTGCGGGACCGACCACGAGTATCCGCCAGGAATCTTACCAGGCGGATGTCATGCGCCTTTTTAACCTCAAGGGAGTGATCGGAAAAGGCGGCATGGGACAAAACACGCTGTCCTATTGCAGTCAATCACCGGCTGTCTATTTCCATGCGACAGGCGGGGCGGCGGTGCTGATCGCCAAAACAGTGAAAGAAGTGTTAGGTGTCTACAAGTTGGAGTGGGGTGTTCCTGAAGCCATGTGGGTGATCAGGGTGGAGCACCTGCCTTTGATCGTGACCATGGATGCGCACGGTGTCAGCCTGCATGAACGTGTGCGTGAGATTTCCTGGAAAGAGCTTGACAGGCTGATCGGATAGAAAAAGCAACCCTCTCAGTTTTTTGAAGTTGCTGATGAGTAAAGATATGTCCATGCCGGTGGGGCATGGACACTCGTTTCTTGCTCAAATAGGTGGAACGGAGGGCTGGAACGAACAGAAAAGACCTGTTTGAAAAAGCCCGGTCAGAAGGATACTTACCTGATCAATCGGATAACGGATCCTTCTTTTTGGCGAGCAAAAGCAGCGATGTCGCGTTGTGAAAACCGACTATATGCAGATGTTCGCGGATCTGCTCTCCCTGTTTTTGCAGGGCTTCATTTCCAGCAGCGCGTTCGATGTAGCGCTCGATGATCGGATCGATTTCGGTGAAGACTTCAGCTGCGAGGGGATCATCGGATAGGTCAGCGATATCCTCGGTTTCGATCTGTTCGAGACCCAGGTTCTGTGCAAAATCAATCAGCTCCTGGCGGGTATAGGTCTTTTTGTGGATGATGCCCTGGGTGCTGTCGATATCAGCCCACCAGTGATGCAGTTGGATGTGTGTTTGCTGGGACGGGGTTTGATCACCGTCGCGATACATCTCGCTGATGATGAAGGTTCCGCCAGGTCTCACAACGCGCAGCATTTCTCTCAGAACCAATTCGGGTTCTTCCAGGTGATGCAGGGAATTGGAGATGCACACGGTATCGAAGGCGGCATCCGGGTAATCCATTTTTTCGGCCTGCATGACTTGAAAACGGACGCGCGGGTCATCCTTGAACGTCTCGTTAAAGGGGGCAGCAGCGCCTTCTTTAAAGTCAATCCCGATTGCTTCGGTAAAGGTCATTGCGGTATCGGTGAGGAATTTTAAGAAATTACCGGCGCCGGTGGCTACATCGAGGATTTTTCCGGCATTCAGTCTTTCAAGCGTTGCGGTTGTGTTGGTGGTCATTGATCATTCCTATATTGTATTAATTTAATTAATAGATGCTGCAAATGCTTTTCATGACGGTCAGTACAAATCCCAGGCGCTTCCTGAGCCCCCGGCGTCAATCAGGATATTTTCCGATAAGTGTTATTCAACACCCGGAGGATTAATCTGTAGGGGTGATCATGATCTGCACTTTACCCTGACTTTCGGTCAGGGTGATCACAAGTGAAGCATCATTTTTCGTCCAGGATTGCACGATGATTCCCGCTTGATCCATTTCATTATCAAGCGTCCATTCCAGGCCGGTCATTTCATCTTTATAGAACAAAACGACTTCCTCAATTGAATCGGAGGTTTCCAGCATCAAAAATGATTCCGTGCGGTTGATCACAGCGGCACCGGGATACACAGGCAAGTCTTCCGGGAGGGAGGCCTGGGGTTCGTCCGTTGCGGTATCCGGTGTTTCAGGGGTGTCTGCTGGTTCAGTGAAGTTCGGTTGAGGTTCCTGTGTGACCGTCAGGCTTTGGACTGTGATCCGCAGGCTGCCGTCCTTTTCATCCACCAGGATGACCAGCAGCGTTGAACCATCGGGTGCGTCATGGGTGTATGCCAGGGTCTGCACGCTGGCAGCGAGGTCCATCTCCCCTGGCCTGGAGCCGGGAAGTGCCTGCCAACCTTGAGCGGGAAGAGCTTCGTTATAGAATTCCACAACCTCAGTTCGACTTGCCCGGGTAGTGTACTGCTGAAAACCAGGCTGCAGGATCATTTCTGCAGCATCCTGTAGTGCCGGCAGATCAAAATACATTGGCTGGCATGGATCAGGAAGTTGGATGGAATCATTTGCCGTCAAGGGGAGCAGTTCATACGACCAGCTGCGGGTTCCGGTGAAATTCTCCGAGGATAAATCCGCGGTCAGAAGGTATTTAACCAGGTAACCGCCTTCTTCCGCCACCCATAGGTCACCGTTGGCGTGATCGTTCTTACCCGACCGACGGCTGACATTCGTTTCATCAAATGTGTAGCGGAGGGCTGCGATATCGTTGATTGTGTCTGTACCGTCATCCGCAGCACCTGAGATTGAGGGCAGTTGGCTGGCAGGGTTGGGGAGGAGATTGGTCTCGGCCTCCTGCGGGGCTGCCCGGCAGAGAGGTTCTTTGTTTTCAAGCGAGTAGCGGTAGCCGTCAACGATTGCGTATAGCAAATTAACAGGTGTGCTGCCTGTGGTCGTTTCGCTGATGTTCACCAGCTCATTGTCGCCGATGGACGTTCGTTCGAGCGTTTGGATCGATTCGTATGCTTTGCCGTCAAGCGTTCCGCTTGTGGAAATCGTCAGGGTTTGCCTGTACCCGGTAAGGCTGTTCAACCCGGCGGCGGGGTCTGGCAGGTCAAAATTCCCTGCGGATTGAACAGCAGGCTGATCGGTGGGCGCCGTCTGTGTTCCTTCAGCAGGGTGACAGGCACCCAGCAGCAAGGCAAAGGCGGAGCAGCAGAGGATTAATGTGATACGGCTGGAAAGGTGTTGAATCTTTTTCATGGCTCACCTGGGTATCAATGTCATTCGTGCAACGTAATCCACATGGCCGACTGATTGAACCAGATCCAGGCCGGCACCTTCCATCTCCACGTACTGGCTTCCGCCTCCTGGCAGGAAAGCGGCTTCGATCCTGGCTGCCATGGCGGGATCACCTCCCTGGATGAATCCCCAGCCGTAACCGGTTGACCCGTCCGCTTCGACGCAGACGGATTCGCCGTGGTATACCGGCTCACCCTGCCTGGGCAGGAAGTTGAGTTTTACCCCCAGAGTATCTCCGGCGTCTGAAAGTTTACCCTCCAGTGTAAAGGGCCCGCTCAGGATCAACGGCGGCATGTAATACTCCACGCAATGCGATGGTTTGCTAAGGACGATTTCTTCAAGATGCCAGGTTCCGTCTCCTTCGAAGGTCTGGGAACCGTCGCGATTTCTTTTCAACAATCCGGTTCCCGTGACGTGCGCAAGGCTGCGGAATTGTTCGCCATCTGCATCCATTGAGAAGTTCATGGTTTCCAGAAGGTAGACATCATAGTCGCATTTCTCTTTCACTTCAAAATGCTCCACGGTAGTGGACACGCCGTCATTTAGAACGATGGTGATCGTTTCAGAACCGGGGGCAGTAGCCTTATAAGTAAAATTGAAATAAAAGCCGTCGTTTGCCTGGATGATCTGGTCAGGAGAGACCTCGCCCAGCGCAGCACTGATCTGGACTTTTGTTACCGGCAGCCAGGCAAGGTTTTCCGGCGGTTCGTCCAGATAAGTGAAGGAGGCGCCGCCGTTTAGGGTGAGGGTGTCGCCCACGCAGATGCGGTTGGGGAGCACTGAAAAAATGGCCACACCCCCGGATGTGCGGGGTTGAGCGTAAGCAGGTTGTTGAGGAAACAGGCTGATACACAGGGTTAAGATCAGGATCAAGGACAGGTGCAATAAAAGTTTTGCTTTCATGTTTCCTTCCTTTGCTATGATAGAAAAAATTATAGCATGGGTGGAATTTTCACGCCGGAGCAGGGATTATTGAGGTACAGCATTGAGCTCGACGGAGATATTAGTGATCTTTGCCGTTTACTGGAATGGCATCACGCCGGGCTTCAAGCGGCACCATGCTCATGGTTTAACGACTCAGTCAAAAGGTGAGTCCCCCAGAACCAATCTCCGAAAAGTATCATCACTCTGCTGCGCCAACCGCGATCGGTCTATGTGTCAAATTGACCTAAAGGAAAAAACTTGCTTTCTTTCTTCTTCCTATGAATGCCTTTTAATGATACAAATTATTTTATGTATCATTGAGTGTCTCCAGGGATGTTCAAAACGAGCCATAATTGGAATACGTGTCAATACAGGTTGACCGACCACAAGTCCCTCCAATCAAGATCTGGATGGATATTGGCAGGTATGATTTTCTATAATCCATTAATCAAAGGATGCATCAATGATTCGTTGACAAGAGTTACGATGTAAAATATCAAGAGGTGAATGGTGATCACAATTACACGACCTGGCGCAATGACCTTCCCCAGGCGCTTGATTACTTTTTTTGAAACATTATCGAATCAGAACTTTCAGGAGAAAATGAATGGACGCCAAAATCAGTGAAATCTTCGATGCCATTGTCAACGGAGAGGCTGCATCAGCAAAACAGTACGTTCAATCCGCATTGGATGACGGGCTTGATGCAGAAGTGATCCTTAATGAGGGGCTGGTCGCCTCGATGAAAGAGGTGGGCCGTTTATTTGAAGAAGGTGAGTATTTCGTTCCCGAGATGCTGATTTCAGCCAGGGCCATGCAGGCGGGAATGAACATCCTGCGGCCGGTTCTGATCGAACAGGATATCAAGCCCAGCGGCAAGGTGGTGATTGGAACAGTCAGGGGTGATTTGCATGATATCGGCAAGAACCTGGTCAGCATGATGCTGGAAGGTGCCGGGTTCCAGATCGTCGATCTCGGCACAGACGTTGCCCCGGAAAAATTCCTCGAAGCAGTTGCCGAGCACAAGCCTGATATTTTGGGAATGTCAGCTCTGCTGACAACGACAATGAGCAATATCGAAGCCACAATCCGTTTCTTTGAAGAGAAAGGCGTCAGGAATGACGTAAAGATCATTGTTGGGGGTGCACCGATCACGCAAGCCTATGCAGATAAAATCGGTGCGGATGGTTTCGCTCCCGACGCCAGCCAGGCAGCGGCACTCGCCAAGCGTTTGATGGGAAAGGCATAGGTTCCTGATGCGCACCCGATTCGGCAATTTCATCTTGAATTCTCCCAATCTGGTACCCATGCCCATTGGCATTTACGCCGGGCTGGAAATCACAGGCGCTTCAGTGCGGCAGTCTGTGATGGATGCACATGCACAGTCTGAAGCCGTACAGGCTTTGCATGAGCGGTTCAACACTCCCGTAATGCTGACAGCCATGGACCTGAGCGTTGAAGCCGAGGAATTTGGCTGTGAGATCAGGATGACCGAGGATGAAATTCCAACGGTCATCGGAAGAAAAGTAACCAGTCTCGCTGAAATCGATCGACTGCCAGACCCGGTGATCGGCAGTGCCCGTTCCGTTGTATCCCTGGAGACAGCGCGGATGTTGCTCTCATCCGTGAAGGGTATCCCGGTATTGGGCGGGGTGATCGGGCCTTTCTCACTGGCAGGACGAATTTTTGGCGTGAGTGAATCGCTTGAGGTTTCGTTAACCGAACCTGAAGTATTGAAAGCGCTGCTTGAAAAAGTCACCCGGTACTTGATCCGCTATTTGACCGCGTTCCGCGAAGCGGGTGTGCACGGCGTGATCATGGCTGAACCTGCCGCCGGGTTGCTTTCTCCCAGGGGATTAAGCCAATTCTCCTCCGTTTATGTGAAGCGGATCATCGAATCAACGGTCACCCCCGAGTTCACGGTGGTGCTGCACAACTGCGGGGCGAAGCTGGTGCATCTGCCCAAAGTGCTCGAAGCCGGGGCGGAGATTTTCCACTTCGGCGCGCTGATGGATATTGGCCAGGCACTGACGCAGGTTGGAGAGGATATCATCCTGTCGGGCAACCTGGACCCCACGGGAGTCTTTCACAACGGGAATCCGCAGGAAGTAACTGCCAGAACCCGAGAACTGCTGCAGGCAGCCGCCGGGCATAGCAATTTCATTCCTTCTTCTGGCTGCGACATTCCACCGCATTCACCGCTGGGCAACCTGGCTGCTTTTTACGACACGATCAGGGGGTAAAGAAGGCGGGTTGAAAAACAACTTTGTCAGCATTGTAAAAAAATCTCATGCCGGGTTATCGCCGATCAGTGGGGCACGAAGGGCAATTTGCACGAGATCGTTCTGTGCGTGGCTGGGATTCAACCGGATCATCCTTGATGTGACCCCAAAGTGCCTGCGATCGGCACGAATTCCTCTTTTCTCCCTCGTTTTCACAAATACATAATTTTTTTCAAGTCATCCTTCCATTTATATGATTCCAGCGAGTTGGTCACACTTTCAACTTGTCACGTAAAATGTCACCCTTCTGACATGACATTTGTCATTGTAAACCCTGCCTGATAACGCTATTGTCTTGGTGTAATGTTATAACGTTATAAAGTTGCTATAATTAAGACGTTATAATATTTCCTGGTTCGATGGAGAATGTGAATATCATGCAGTCGGACTTTTTTGACCGCGAGAGCGGAATCCCTGTTTACCGCCAGTTGGCAGACTATATCAAAAAGCAGATTTCCAGCGGGGTGTATCAACCGGGGGACGTGCTGCCCAGCGAAGCGGACTACATCCGTGATTTCAACGTCAGCCGCACCACTGTTCGTCTTGCCTTTGGGTTGATCACCAACGCCGGAATGGTGCGCCGCGAGCAAGGCCGTGGAACCATTGTGGTTCCGCAGGTGCGCACCCAATTGCCGTTTCTTTCAAGCTTTACCGAGGAGTCGAGTCATTATGGCCGGACCCCCAGCGTTGTGCTTCTCCGGCAATACATGGAAAAGGTTTCCGTCGAAGCGGCAAATGCCTTGTCTCTGCGGCTAGACGCGCAGGTTTTACGAGTTGAGCGGCTGCGCCTGGTGGATGGCGAACCGATCGGTCTGGCCATTTCATCGATGAATACCGTCAAGTTCCCCGATTTGGCAAAACTGGATTTTTCAGCATTATCCATATATTCGCTTTTCGAGAGCGAGATGGGGTTGTCCATTCGCAGTGCAAAAGAAAACATCCGTGCCGACCTGGCTGGAGAGAATGAAGCGCACAAGTTAAAGATCCAAACCGGAGCCCCTGTGCTGCGCATGCTGCGCACCACCTTTATTCAAGGCGAGCAGAATACCGCAGTCCCCATCGAGTATGTGGAAGTGGTTTTCAATGGCTCCATCTACAGTGTAGACGTAGAGTTGTTTCGGCAGAGCAGTAAATAGGCATGTTCTATCGGTAGGCTTACCGTTAAGAAATCATTTGATTCGAAAGGAAAGCAGGTATGCAAATGATCGACAAATTTAGTGAAATGGAAAGAATCTTTGGTACCAGGAAACCAATTATTGGTATGGTTCACCTGGCGCCCCTGCCGGGTTCTCCTCGATACGAGGGGATGACGATGAAGGAAATCACCGATCTGGCTCTGGCAGATGCCCGTATGTTGAAAGAAGCTGGCGTGGATGGAGCTATCGTTGAAAACTTTGGAGACGTCATGTTCTTCAAGCGTGTACCGGCAGAAACCATTGCAGCGATGACTTACGTGGCTGCCAACATTGCACGCGAAGTGCCTGGATTAACCCTGGGAATGTGTGTTCTTCAATCTGATGCAATCTCTGGCCTGGCAATTGCCAACACGGTTGGGGCAAAGTTCATCCGCGTGCCATATTACACGGAGACTTATGTGGTAGATGCTGGTTTGATGGACAGTATTGCGGCTGAGACGCTGCGGTACCGCAAGTTCCTCAATGCAGATGTGAAAATTTTCGCGGATGTTCATATCAAGCATGGGTATCCGTTATCGCAGCGGCCGATTGGCGAGTCCGCAGCAGACGCGGAGCACCGCGGTCTGGCTGATGCCATCCTGGTGACTGGAATTGCCACCGGAGCACAGACCAAGGCGGATGACGTGAAAGAGGTAAAAGCATCCGTAAAATCCACCCCTGTTTTTGTAGCCAGCGGTGTGGATGAGAAAAACTTGCCTCTCTACAAAAAGTATGCTGATGGAGCCATCTTAGGCACGCATATCAAGGTGAACGAAGATACCGAAGCCCCCATCGATCCGATAAAACTGAGCGCTTTCATGAAAGTTGCTCGCACTGTATGGCCAAAATAGGAGAATTCACATCATGAGCATGTACCCTGACGACACCCGATTTCAAAGTTTTCATGATCTGTTTGGCGTAAAGAAACCGATTATTGGTATGCTGCATCTGCCTCCCTTACCCGGGTCGCCTGTTTATGACGGCAAAGGATTACAGGAAGTCATCGACCGCGCCCTCTATGATGCCAATGAATTACAGGAAGGCGGCGTGGATGCCCTGGAGGTTGAAAACTTCTCCGACCCTACCTACTATCCCCAGGAAGTCGGCCCCGAACTGACTGCTGCCATGGCAGTGATCAGTGATCACGTGATCAGGGCTGCTTCCAAGCCAGTCGGCATCTGCATCCTGGCTGATCCAAAGGCTTCGTTGAGCGTTGCCCATGCTGTGGGCGCAAAATTCGTCCGGGCCACCTTCTTCACCGAAGCATCCGTGGATGTCTCCGGATTGGTCTGCCCGAAGCCGCATGAGCTTTTACGGTTCCGTAAGTTTTTGGACCCCTCGATCAAGATCTTCACAGATGTACATATCAAGCATTCCGCTCCGCTCGTCAATCGTCCCCTGGGTGATTCGGCATTGGATGCCAAATACTTCCTCTCGGATGCGGTGATTATTAGCGGTACCCACACCGGTAAAGAGACCAAACTGGAAGATCTTAAAGAGGCCAAGGATGCCGTAGAGGATTTCCCTGTGTTGGTGGGCAGTGGTTTCCGAAAAGAACATGCAGCAAAAATTTTGGCTATTGCCGATGGCGCCATTGTTGGTACATCGTTGAAGAAAGACGGCGTCAGCTCTAATGTCGTCGATCGGAATCGTGTGAGAGAACTATTAGAGGTTGTCAAAGAAATCCGACGTCACTGTTAGAGAAAATTCCCGTATTACACGAATTCGAGAGGAGGTGTCAGGGAATTCTTATCGGCGGTCTGGTAAATGCATTTTAAATCTTAAACATTTTACGAAAAGAGGTAGCCCGATGATTAAGAATAAATTGATGGTTGTCGTGAGTATATTGGTTCTTGTGTCTATGCTGGTGGCATGCGCTCCTGCAGCCACTGAACCCGCCCCTGCTACTGAAGCACCCGTTGTAGCTACAGAAGCACCGGTTGTTGCTCCAACCGAAGCCCCTGCTGCGATCACAGTTGCAGTAGTTGCCGGTGGCGAAGTTGGTGATATGGGATTCATCGATTCAGCCAATGCTGGCCTTCAGCGCATTTCAACAGAACTGGGTCTCAATACGGTTATTGTCTCCAACAAAAACGATAACAATAACAACCTTGACGTTCTGCTTTCCGCTGCTGAACAGGCTGACCTGATCTTTGTGGTTCCTGGTTATTTCTTCGATGAACAACTGAAACAGGTCGTCCCCCAGTATCCCGACAAAACCTTTGTGTACGTTGACGGTGCATCATCCATCGAAGGAATGACCTCCGTCGTCTTCAAACAGAACGAAGGTGCATTCCTTGTGGGTACCCTTGCTGCTCTGTTGACAACTGAAAATACTGCCTTACCGCAGACCGATGATGCCAAGGTTATTGGTTTCATGGGTGGCGCTGACATGCCAGTCATTCATGACTACCAGGTTGGTTTCAACCAGGGTGCCAAGTACGCGGTTGAGGATATCGAAGTCATCAACCAGTATGCCGGTACGCACTTCGATCCCGCCAAGGGCAAGGAAACCGCATTAGCCATCTACGGAGCTGGAGCTGACATCATCTTCCAGGCTGCTGGTCCCACCGGTCTTGGTTTGTTCGAAGGTGCAAAGGAAGCTCAGAAATACGCCATCGGTGTGGATACCAACCAGAAGAACCTGGCCCCCGATTGGGTTGTTGCAAGCATGCTCAAGAACGTTGGTGATTCAATCTTCCTCTTCACCCAGTCTTTCCTCGCGGGTGAGATTCAGACCGGTGCAGTCATGTCTTACGGTCTGAAAGAGGGTGGTGTTGGTATTTCCTACGGTGACATGGATCCCGACCTGGTTCCGCAAGAGATCAAGGACAAGGTTGCCGCATATGCCCAGGAAATCATCGATGGAAAAGTTGTTGTAGAGACCTACACCGCTCAGTAACATTTTTTAGAGAGCAGGGTGGATGAAAAATCCACCCTGCTCAATCTTTGGAACCATTACTACTTTAAAAGAGATTATCAGTGACCTACGCCATCGAAACACATCAGATTACAAAGGTATTTGGCGATACAGTTGCCAACGACCGGGTCGATTTACAGGTGATCGAAGGGCATATTCATGCTGTACTGGGGGAAAACGGTGCGGGAAAAACCACCTTAATGAAAATTCTCTTCGGTGAGGAACAACCTACCTCGGGCAAGATCGAGGTTCGTGGAAACCCGGTAAAAATCGGCAGTCCTGCGGAAGCACTGCGCCTATCCATTGGTTTTATCCATCAAAATTTCACGCTGGTCAATGAGTTCACCATTGGGCAGAACTTTTCCCTGGGAATTGAACCGCGCAAGAATCTCATCTTTGCGGATTACGGCACGGTCAATAAAAAGGTGCAGGAAATCTTAACCCTGCTCGATATGCCGTTGAGGCTGGATGTACCCGTAGGTTCATTTTCTGTGGAAGAGCGCCAAATTGTGGAAATTGGCAAGGCGCTTTACCGCGGTGCACAGATTCTAATTCTGGATGAGCCAACCTCGGTGCTCACTCCTCAAAAGATCGAAAAATTGCTCGATATTTTGCGCAAGCTGCGCAATGAGGGCAAGACGATCATCATGATTACCCATAAACTTGAAGAAGCGTTTTCGATCGCAGACGAAATCAGCGTGCTGCGAAAAGGCAGCCTGGTCGCCACCCTGCCTCGATCTTCAGTCACTAAAGATCAATTGATTCGCTTAATGGTAGGCGACGAACCGTTAAGTGTTGTTGAAAAAGCTCCGCATCAGTTCGGCGAAGCCCTGCTGGAGGTAAAGGACTTGAGCGTCCACTCCGGCGGCAGAGATTTGGTCAAGCACGTCAGTTTTGAAGTTCACCGCGGAGAGATCTTCGGTCTGACCGGTGTGGGGGGGAATGGGCAGGGAGAGTTGATCGAAACCCTGGTGGGCATGCGTCAGACCAGCGAGGGCGATATTTTCTTCGACGGGAAAAATGTTGTGAAATGGGATATCCGTAAAAGACGTGTGAATGGCATGGCGTATGTTCCGGAGAATCGTGTGGTTCGCGGAACAGCTGTTTCACTCTCTGTACTGGATAACCTGATAATGGGACACCATTACCTGCCTGATTTTCACCAGGGGTTCGTTCTCAAGCAAAAGAAAATGGAATCCTTTGCCCAGGAGATCATCAAGCAATATGAAGTGGTGGCCAGTTCGCTTGAGATCAATGCGGGCAGTCTTTCTGGCGGTAACCTGCAGAAACTGGTTATTGGCCGTGAATTTTCGATGAATACTCCTTTCCTGATCGTGGCATATCCCAGTCAGGGGATTGATATTCGTACTACTAAATATGTCCAATCTGAATTGATTCGCCGGCGTGATTCAGGTTGTGCGATCTTACTGGTGTCTGGCGACCTTGACGAAATTTTCAGTTTGAGCGACCGGATCGGCGTGATGTACTCGGGGGAGCTGGTAGCCATTACCACGCCCGAAAGTACGAACAGATTCGAACTGGGCCAGTACATGGTTGGATCGCGGAGAAATGGTAAATGAAAGCGACTAACAAGATTCGTCGAACCATCTTTCAACAGGGGCTGAGTTTCATCAGTACCATCGCCCTGGCATTGTTATTGGGATTTGCCATGCTGTGGCTGAACGGATCTGCGCCAAAAGATGTACTGGCAGCAGCCGGTTCTAGCACATTTGCGTCTTCTTTCCGTTTTGCCAACATGGTCAGCCGTATGATAACCATTGTTCTGGTCTCACTGGCTGCGGCAATTCCGTTCAAAGCAGGTGTGTGGAATATTGGCGGTGATGGACAACTGGCCATGGGTGGATTCTTTGCTGCTCTGGTAGGGGTTTACGTTACCGGACTGCCGCCTGTGATGCATATTGGTTTAGCCGTCATAGCGGGCATGATTGGCGGCGCGCTGTGGGCCACCATACCAGCTTATGTCCGGCTGAAATTCAAAGCCAATGAGATTGTGACCACGATCATGATGAACTACCTGGCTGCACTGGTTACCGGTTACCTGGTGAATTACCCGTTCCGGGCTCCCGGGTCAGCCAACGCAGAGACCTCGCTGGTACAGGAATCAGCAGTTCTGACACAAATGGTTCCTCTCTCCAACCTGAGCACCGGTTTATATATTGTCATCGTCATGTTCATCCTCATCTGCTTCCTGGATTGGAAGACCAGCTGGGGGTATGAGTGGCGGGTGTTGGGTTCGAATGACGAGTTTGCCCGCTATGGAGGAGTGAAAGATAACCGTATGCGCTTCCTCTCCATGCTGATCGGCGGTGCACTGGCAGGTTTGGCGGGTACGATTCTAGTGTTGGGTTCGTACCACAAATTCATTCTCAACATGGGGGGCGGGATTGGTTTCACCGGTGTTCTCATTGCCATTATTGCAGCCAATAGCCCGATCCTGATCCTGATCGTGTCTGCCATTTTTGCCATCCTCTCCAACAGTACGGTTGGGCTAGAGGCCAGGCTTGGCGTGGCGACCGAATTTAGCAGCATATTGCAGAGTGTGATCATCCTGCTGGTCATCACCCGCTCGAACATCTGGGCAGGAATCACGAAATTATTGAAACGCAGGTAAAAAGTATGGAAACCTTGGTTGAATTCTTACGCGCTTCCATCCGTCTCACCACTCCGCTGCTGCTGGCAGCGCTGGGTGGCGCTTACATGCAGGTGGCGGGTGTCCCCAATATTGGTATGGAAGGGATGATGCTGATCGCTGCTCTGGTTGGCTATATTGTCAGCTTCACCACCGGATCCTGGGTTATGGGTTTGGTTTTTGGCGTTTTGGCGGCCGTGTTCGTGGGTTTGATTTATGCCTTCTTCGTGCTGCGTCTTAAAGCAGATATCTTCGCCATTGGCATTACATTGAATATTCTCATGGGCGGGGTTGCTGCATATATCATTCGCCAGTATTACGATCAGATTTCGATGCTCCTGTCACCCGATGCGAAACTTCTTCCTGCTGTATCACTGCCTTTCCTGGCAGACAACAAGATTCTGAACGTGTTGTTCAACAACTACACGATTCTGGTACCCATCTCGTTCCTGCTGGTGCTGGTTACATTCATCGTTTTCTACAAGACACCGTTCGGATTCTGGCTGCGCGCTGCCGGCTCCAATCAGTTGGCAGTGAGCGCATCAGGCAAAAGTATCAATGGCATCCGGCTGGCCGCATTTGTTATCAGTTCGGCTTTCTGCGGTCTGGCAGGCGTGCATCTTTCCCTGGGATACCTGGGCATGTTTGCCCTGTCTCTGGTTGCCGGGCGCGGTTTCGTGGCACTGGCGATCGTTCTTTTTGGCAGCGGTAACCCGATTACCGTGTTGATTGCCAGCCTGATCTTCGGCATCGCCGATGCCGCCAGTCTGCGTATCCCCACAGAGGTGATCCCGCCGCAATTCCCGCTGATGCTGCCGTACATCATCACCATCCTGGCGATCACCTTGATGAGCCGTTTCGCCAGGTCGTTTACCAGCACCGAACAAAAGTAAGCGCAGGATTGAGATGCCTTCAGTAATGGGTGTTGCAGGTGCATTGGAGGCGGATCAACTGGGGCTGACACTGCCGCATGAACACCTGTTCGTTGATCTGCGTTGTTACTGCCCGCCTGAACCGCAGGATGCTGCCCTAAAGGTTCATTACCGCCAGCCGGTAACCTTGCAAAATCGTTCAGAGGTGGCGATCCATCCCTGGGAATATCGGGACAACCCCGTGCTGGATGACCTGGTAAGTTCCATGGATGAGGTGCTCGCTTTCAAATCCCTTGGCGGTAAAACGGTCGCTGACCTCTCGTGTTCTCCTGCCATGGGGCGCGACCCGCAGGGGTTGCAGCAGGTAGCTGAACGCACCGGGGTGAACATTATTATGTCCGCCGGGCGCTACACCTACCCGTCGCTCAACGAGCGCGAAAAGAAATTAAGTGTGGCCGATATTGAAACCCTTATCCTCAATGAATTTATCAGCGGTGTGCAGGGCGGGATTTACCCCGGCATGCTCAAAGCGGGGTTTGTGACCACCATCGATAAGGAACCTGAAATTCGAACCTTGCGCGCTGTGGGTAGGGTCCAGGCTAAAGTTGGCTGTGCTCTGGCGGTGCATCCCCATATCTGGCAGCCCGATAGTCACCACATTCTGGATATTCTTGAGGATGAGGATTGCGATCTACGGCGGGTCATCCTGTGCCACCAGGATTTCCTGGGTAACCGCACGGCCTATCTGGATTCTCTATGTAAGCGCGGCGCATACATTGAATTCGATACCTTCGGCTGCGGCTGGATCAATGATCCAATGTGGCAGCTCGGCGATGCGGAGAAAATTGGTTTCCTCAGGCAGCAGGTTGACCTGGGTAACCAGCAGCATCTGTTGATTTCGGGAGACATGTGCCTAAAGCTCATGCTGTCGAAGTGGGGCGGCACTGGGTATGTCAATATACCTAAATTCGTGATCCCGGCAATGAAGGAAGCGGGTTTTACCACTGAATTGATCCGCTTGATTACGATTGAAAATCCAGCTCGGGTCTTTTGCCATTAAAATTATTGATAGGAATCATATATGACAAGTGACAGGAAGATCACAGAGGTTGAAATCTTGGGCATTGGTGATGCGATGGTGGATCTTTCCACGCGGGCATCACAGCTTCCGCCGCGCGGAGGAAATATCTGGAGTACCGCGGTAACTTTGAGCCCGGGGGGAACCACCGCCAATGTTGCGGCGGGCATTGCAAGGCTGGGATTGCGTTCGTCGTTCATCGGCTGCGTGGGTGACGACCCTTACGGACGCTACACCATCGAGGAATTCCAGCGCGTGGGTGTGGATACCGGCCGCATGAAGCTTCGCAAAGGGGCATTCACCGGGATCGTGCTGGCTATTGTCGATGACACGGGTGAACGCACATTCATTGCCTGTGCCAAGGGTGCTTCTCACACCCTGCTGAGCCCTCAGGATTTCGAGAATGTGAACTTCAAAGATATCCCGATTGTACATTCCACCGGTGTATGCCTGGTGGAAGAGCCCTCGCGTTCGGTGCTGCTCGATGTTCTGGAGCAGGCGCACCAGGCCGGTTGCCGGGTCTTTTTTGACCCGAACCTGCGCCTGGAAGGAAATGTGTTCAAGGAAGAACTGCGTGCAGCTCAATGGCAGGCCTTTGCCTTTTCAGACGCGGTTTTGATTGGCGACAACGAGGTGGAACTGATGTTTCCGGGGAAAACCATCCGGGAAGCCGCTGAGATGATCCGCGGGCAGGGAGCGCAAATCGTGGTCGTCAAGCAGGGAGAGAAGGGTGCGTCGGTATTCAGCGCTGACTGCGAGGAATCGTGCCCGGCGTTCAAAGTCGATGTCAACAGCACCACCGGGGCGGGTGATTCATTCAACGCCGGATTCATTGCTGCACAGGTGAGGGGTGCCAACCTGCGCGATGCGTTGGTATACGCCTGTGCTGTGGCCGGGTTGAAGGTCACCGGCCTGGGTGCGCGTTCGGTGCCGACACATCCCGAAGTGATCGCTTTCCTGGCGCAGCACGGCTTTACACCGAAGATGGATGATTAGGGGACCTCACGCGCGTGTGAGCATCCCCATGAACAAGAACAAACCTGGGCAGGTAATCCCCATATGCCGTGTATTTGAGTGAGGTCAGAAGCGTCCCTGACCAATCTGCCGTCACGCTGGTGCTGCCTCGCGAAGCACCCCCGAAGGGGGCAGGTGGTCCGAGAGCAGCCAGGTGGGGGTTCAATCTTTCGTGATGGTTGTTATAGTGCTCGTGACATCAATAATATGTGGTTCGGATGACTGGCTGAAAGAGTGACTTTCTATGTACACAAACCTCATTCGCTGTGCATTCACTGCAAACCGGTTCCGTCATTTCAGGGCAATGCTGCCGGGAATAATAGAAGAAGAACCAATCCACTGCTCCAAGGCTTTTGCCTGAAATTCTGACCACGTCTTCCACTGCAAGGTAGCAGGCGTAACGAATGGCCCACTCTTCATCTTCCGTGACGGTTTTTCGAGCTTCAATTTTCTTTTTCAGCTTCTCATCCAGCACGTCCACCAATCCCATGCGAAGACAACTGCGCATGGTATGGTAATCAATAACCGGGGGTACGGCTTCTTTTTCCCCAAAACTCAAAAAAGATTCGGGGCGCTGGTTGAGTACCAGGGCCAGCAGGTTGGATTTCTTCCGCAAGGGATCCTCTTTGTAACCGCTGATTTGGTCCAGCTCGTGCAAAAAGGTCTTCAGTGGAGTGGAAGAGGCTTTCGCCAGATCCAAAATACCTTGCGGGGTCTTACCGGCAGCCAGCATGTCTCGGCCATATTCGACAGCCATTTTATAATGCAGGTCAAAGGCTGGCATTGGGACGCAACCGTCATCTGTCTTGAACAGCTGCTGCATTTCAGCCTGAGTCAGTGATGCCTGACGTTCGGGAGAATAAAAATCCGGATCGGAATCCAGCGGCCTGACAAATGCCCTGAACAAATATGCCGATCCTTTAAGTCTATCTCCGTCTATGGTTGCGATCAATGGATGATCGTAATGACCATCTTTTTCATCCCAAAAACTGAATTGCTGCAGAATGGTGGCAAAGAAATAATCCAGGGCTTTAGGGTGGAAAGGGGGTGGGAAATCCTTGCCGGTAAACTCAGAGGGGCTGGCTGCACTGGATGTGCTAACCAATTGGGATATTTTCTTAATCTGATCGTGATTCAACCTCACGGAATGGTGGATCGTAGCAGCGGGAGCCTGTTCCAATTTTAATAATGCCTTCGGACCGACCTCTCGAATTTCTTCCGAAGCCAGGGCCATTCCTTTCTGAGCCGCCATCACAGGATGCTCGCCCAGTAATAGTGCCGCCAAAGTTGCGCCGCAAAAACTATCGCCTGCTCCGGTGGGATCAACCACCTGCGAAGGAATGGATTTCAGGAATGTCCGGTAACTTCCCTGGATGACCATGCAGCCTTTCTCACCCATGGTGATAAATAACAATTTTCCGGGCTTTGTGGAAATCTTTTCGAAGGAGTCAAAAATCAGGCAAGCCTCTTCCTCATTCATAAAGAACACGTCTGCCAGTTCAAGGGATTGCAAAATGGACTGTTTTTTCTCTTTAATCATGCAAAGGTAGGTTCCCCCTGAGATCAGTCTGGCTCCCTTTTGCTTGCAGGCACGGATAAATTGTAATTGCAGATCGGAATCGCCCAGGGGCGTGAAATGGATGCAGTCGAAATTTCCAAGGTCAACGGGTAGTTGGTTGATTTTTAGAAGGCTTTCAGCCCCAATAGAAGTATGAAGGTAATTGGCTTTCTCACCGCAATGTTCGATCTCGAAATGCGGAAGATCTGCTGGTTTTACTGTGGGTCCAAACCAATTTTCAAGGCGTTGATCAATATCCCAAAGTTCATCGGGCATTGGTTGTGGTTTGGGAGCAAACATGCTGGCGGTGACTCCACAGCGGGTTGCCGCCATGGAGGTATACATTCCTGCCCCGCCTGCTGAAAAAAAGGTTTGATGCTGCAGATGCAATGTGTCGAGTGATGCGCCGCCAACCACCAGTAGTTTTGCCATGAGGATTATTCCTTTGCTGTTGAATTGTTTAGAATGATTTTACCCCACCTGGCATATTGCAAAAAATGAACCAGTTTCTAATGTAAGGATTTGCTACAATCGTATCTCTCTAGAATTTTATGCTTGATTTCGTTATATGATATATAGACAAACGAAAATATGTTCGAAAAAATGAATTGAGGTAGCATGGTAAATAAACATTCATTCTTTCTAGTTATGTTATTGATATTAATTCTATTTTGTTCATGTCAACCAATATCTCAAACTGTGAAGCCTACACCGAATTTCCAAGAAACCCTCGATATTTCCTCGACCCCTACCATAGTTACAGCCACTCCTGCATTTGCTTCTATTCCATCTCCAGAGATCATTTCAAATAAAAACTCTGGAGATTTATATGAAAAGATAATTTCTTTTCCAGCTGGCAACATTGGCTTTCCATACCAGGGAGGTAATGTCCCTGATATGGAAATTTCTGGACCAAATGGTTTTGCCATTTTTTCAGATGGGCGTTATGTGATTTCCGATTTACTAGACAATCGATTGTGGATATTCAATTCTGATGGTGAGCAAATAAAGATAATCAATTTATCTCCTTTGGGAATTTTGAACGTCTCTGATTTGCAAGTGTATAAAGATGAGATATATGTACTGGAAATTTATCTCGATCCACCGATTCATTATCGAATAAACCTTCTGTCTCCAGATGGAAAACGAGTGATGTATTACGACATTCCAGAAGGGTCTCATCTGGAAAACGGTTTGACAGGGTTCATGATTGATTGTGATGGGAAATTGCTTCTTGATTTAGCAGGTCATTCACAGGCTCTCTCTATGACAAATGAAAATCAGATCCCATCTTCTAATAAAAATCAGTATCAATGCAATAACAAGAGCTACTATGTTCAAGACATCAAACCTGGCGAGAAGCCTAAAATAATCGCAGGATCCTTCACTATGAGTACGACATTAACATTTGGGTTAGGAGGAATTTCTTTATTGAAAGTATTACCCGATGGAAGTTTTTTTGTGGTTCGGACTGATGTGGTAAACGATAAAATCATCCAGGTCGACGATACTGTTCATTACATATCCGCGCAAGGAATTCAGCTTGGGGTTGCCAGAGTACCGGTGGGTGAGAGATATTACTATGTGAAGCGCAATTTGGCTGTTGGCCCAGATGGAAATGTTTACTGTCTCTTGCCTGAGCCTGATTCCCTCAATATTTTGCGTTTGAAATTCTACTCTTCGCTAGAACCTCTAGTACCTGGAGCAGAACCTCCAACAGTGACACAGATTTACCCATAAAAGGAAATACGTTTTATCACAATAATCTGTTTGGAAAAAACTTGTTATTGTTATTGGTCCGGCAGGAAAAATGGCCAATAATGTGAACGGTAATAGATTTAACTATAGGTAGAAGAAAAATAATTTTAAATGGACTTGTTTGTTTCCGATTTACCTTCATGAGCTTGCAAGGTTTTGCTTACTTACGATATTCACTTGGAAATTGATGGCGTGAAGCAGCACGAAATCCTGGTGATTTTGAGGGTGTAGTCGAACGATTATCCTGGCTGATGTTGGGTAAGCCGGCCAGCACCGGATATCAGTTTAGAGATGTAAGGTAAACGTGAAGGGCTGTTATTGTAATAAGGTGGATGATTATCAATAATTTCATTGTGAAAATAATCACTATTCCACTTAACTTATGCAGTTGAATCCCATATTAACACTTACGATTCTTGTTTTAAAGTAAATCCGATTGGATGGATGTTGGGAAAAATGCTGTAGGAATATGACAAATTTTAAATAGGAAAGGAAGATTTGTGTATTGTCCTTAAAAATATTCAACGATATAATACATTCATGTCTACGAATGTGAAGACAACCAGCAAGCCTGAAATACGTATTTCATCTATGCTGGCCCAGATCCAGCAGCCAGCGCGCATCCAAATCTTGTTAATCATTGGAAAACGTGAAACCTGTGTCTGTCATATCGAAGCTATCATCGGTATCCGTCAAGCAACCATCTCGCAGCATTTAATGAGTTTGCGTAAAGCCGGGTTGGTATCCACCAGGCGCGACGGACGACATATTTATTATCGCCTTACAAATCCTGAAATAATCGAATTGCTAGACCATCTTGCCCGTATCGTTGAAATCTCTCCGGAAGAGCTTGATTACTTATCCCTCAAGCCATTCCCCGGCTGCAACTGTCCTCAGTGCAATCCAGACCCGGATCGAAAATTCATTTGCTAAATTAATCCCATTGATCAAATTTCAAGGAGACAAATAAAGATGGAAAATAAAAGTGTCACCAAACGCCTTTCATTTCTAGACCGCTACCTTACCCTTTGGATTTTTGCTGCCATGGCAGTGGGCGTGGGGTTAGGGTACTTGTTTCCCAAGTCTGTCGAGGTATTTAACGGTGCAGTTTCGATAGGAACAACCAATATTCCTATCGCCATTGGCTTAATCCTCATGATGTACCCACCATTGGCAAAGGTTCATTATGATGAGCTGGGTAAAGTATTCCGCAACTGGAAAGTGTTGGGACTCTCACTTGTGCAGAACTGGATCATCGGTCCAGTCCTGATGTTTGCTCTGGCAATCATATTCTTACGCGGCTACCCGGAATATATGGTCGGTTTAATCATGATTGGCCTGGCACGTTGCATCGCCATGGTGATAGTTTGGAATGAGTTAGCCAAGGGGGATACAGATTATGCAGCCGGATTAGTCGCATTCAATAGTATCTTTCAGGTGCTGTTCTATAGCGTGTATGCGTACGTATTCATCACCGTGCTGCCCACTTGGTTCGGGTTGGAAGGGATGACCGTTCACATCACAATCGGTGAGATTGCTAAGTCAGTGTTCATCTACTTGGGCATCCCTTTCATCGCTGGCTTCATCACCAACACTGTGCTCACAAAAGTAAAAGGCAAGGATTGGTACTACAAGACTTTTATTCCAAAGATCAGCCCAGTTACTTTAATAGCCTTACTTTTTACTATCCTGGTGATGTTCAGCTTAAAGGGTAACCTGATCGTGTCCATTCCGCTGGATGTAGTGCGTATCGCTATCCCGCTCTTAATTTACTTCGTGGTTATGTTCCTAGTCAGCTTCATGATGGGCAAAACTGTAGGAGCGAATTACCAACAAACCACAACGCTATCATTTACTGCCGCTTCCAATAATTTTGAACTGGCTATTGCTGTTTCAGTTGCAGTTTTTGGTCTGAACTCAGGCGAAGCATTTGCTGCTGTGATTGGACCATTGGTGGAAGTGCCGGTAATGATTGGTCTGGTCAACGTGGCTTTCTGGCTACAAAAGCGCTTATTCAAAGTAAAAGCCTTGACAGGCAATCCTGCACCCGATGTTCGTTAAAATAAATAAATGGGCTTGCTGAATATTAGCGAGCCCATTTTTATAAAATCATGCAAAAAAACAAAAAAATCAATGTTTCAATCAATGAAAATGGTGGTTTGGACCTTCCAGAGGAATTGCGTGAACAATTCGGATTAATACCTGGAACAACTATCGATATAAATCTGACTAAAGATAAGATTGAGATCCTACATCCCGTAAATCAGCTGAGAAGAATATACATAGAACCAACGAACGCCTGTAATCTCGAATGCAAGACTTGCATGCGAAATGTTTGGCAGGAACAGAATGGGTTTATTTCTTTGGAGACTTTTGGGAAAATTATCGAGTCAATTCGTTTGATCAAACCAAGACCATTGGTATTCTTCGGCGGAATAGGTGAACCTTTAGCCCATCCAAGAATTCGCGAAATGGTTACTATCGCCAAAAGCATAGGAGCTAAGGTCGAACTAATTACAAATGGAATTCTTTTAGATGAAACGGTTTCCAGATGGATGATTGAAACGGGGGTAGATCGCATTTGGGTATCAATTGACGGCGCAAAGCCTGAAAGTTATGCCGATGTAAGGCTTGGCAATGCATTACCTAAAGTAATTTCAAATCTCAAACAATTAAAAGCTTTACAGTTAAGTTCTAGTCAGAATTTCACATTCAATCCCAGACTAGGAATTGCCTTTGTGGCGATGCAACGTAACTTTGAAGAACTTCCTGAGGTGGTGAGATTAGGAAAAATTCTTGGAGCAGATGTTTTCTCTATAAGTAATGTATTGCCTTACGCAGAGGAACTTTGCTCGCAAATGCTTTATACTCGATCCATATATGTTTCTGACCATAACCCCACTGAGAATTCCCCAGTCATATCATTACCTCGATTTGACCTGAACGAATCAATGCTAAGGATTATTGCGGCAACAGTTAAAGATCATAATATCGCTCAATTTAATGACAATTCGATTGAACTTTCTACTAATTCTTGTCCATTTGTGGAAAAGGGTAGTGTATCAATACGATGGGACGGGAATGTTAGTCCTTGCCTCTCATTATTGCACTCTCACTCGAGTTTTTTAGATGATACGTTTCGTGTGACAAAAGAATTCTTTATTGGAAATGTTAATGAAAAAACATTGATAGATATTTGGAATGAACCTGAATATGTCGAAATAAGAAAGCGTCTTGTGGCTTTTAAATTTTCTCCCTGTACAACATGCAATAGCTGTGATATGGCCGAATCGAACCTTGAGGATTGTTTTGGAAACAGCCACCCTACATGCGGCGGCTGTTTATGGGCACAAGGTTTTATTCAATGCCCGTAAAATACACTGGCGTTAAATACGATCAGTAATCTGATCCAATTGATTATCGGTATTGTCTGTGGCAAAAAGAAGCTCTTTTAAATAAGCCACTCCAAATTTAGTTCTTCAAGTTTTTGAGTAGTGGGAATTCCGTCCTTTGACCATCCCATAGTTGCATAGTGCAAATCAATTGCTTTTTCTAATTGATCATGATCAACCGACAAACCACTGGTGGGTCCTGTACCCTTCAAAGGTTTAAAGAATTTCTCAGGTAATCGATCGTCTTTGCGTGAGAATCCCTCCCGAACATTGAATGCTCGCATCATATTAATTCGGCGTTCACCAATTCTCATCAATTCTTCAACACTGACGTCCCAACCGGTACATGCTTTTACCATTTGCATAGTTTCAATGGGACCAAAGAGGGTCCAGGCAGGGCCAAAAACAAACTGGCAAAGGGTCAGGCTATCTAGCATGCTGTAAAAAATATGAGTCAGGGTGGCAAATTTTACTTTTTCCGGTCCAAAATCGCCTGCTTCAGGAGGGAGTGTCAATCCTAGATAGGCCAGGCGTTCAAAATAAAGATCCGCCCCTCCGACCTCGTACATCCAGTCATGTTCGCTGGATTGATGATCTGCGCCAAAAGCGTTGACCGCATAAATAAGAGCAAGAGACTTTTTGGCCTGAGGCATATGAGCAGGAGCCTCCTGGTTTTTTACTGTTATCAAGCATTTCTTTGCTTCTTCGCCCCAGGCTTCTGCTGCTCTTGCGGAACCTTGAGAAAGGAGGATGCCCAGAGGAGTTGATCTATTAACGATTTGGTGCAATATTTCCAACATCCCCTTTGAATTACCGAATTTCAGCTCAATTCCGCCTGTGTCTTTTGTTGAGATAATGCCTTTTTCGAAACACTCCATCGCAAATGCGATTGTAGCTCCGCATGAGATGGTATCAACACCGTAATCATTGCAAATTTGATTTGCGTAACTAATTGCTTCAAGATCGCCAATACCGCAATAAGATCCGAAAGTTCCGATCGTTTCATATTCAGGACCGCCAAACGCAGGGTCAACTTTATAACCGTCCTTTTCAGCTTCAACGACTCGCTTGCATCGCACAGAACAAGCAAAGCATGTATCTGATTTATTGAGGATTGTTTCTGTCATTGTCTCGCCAGAGATCTTATCAACATCCTCGAATTGCCCTTCAGTGTAATTCCTTGTTGGAAGAGTACCCATTTGGTTTTGGTAGCCAACAACAGAAGCAGTACCGTGTTTTGAGAGACCATCCATGTCTGGGTTTTGGCTCACATCTTGAGCTCCTTGTTTAGCCAGTGCGGTTAATATGCCGGGTTCAGCAAAGGAAGGTTTTTTAGTTCCTCTGACAACTATTGCTTTAAGATTTTTACTGGCCATTACCGCCCCCATTCCGGTGCGGCCATTATTGCGATTGACCATGTTCACGATGCTTGAATATAAAACACCTTTTTCTGCGGCGGGTCCAACTTGCGCGATCTGAATTTTTGGGTCACCGATTTCTTGTTTTAACAATGTGTCAACTTCTTTCGTTCGTTTTCCCCAGAGATGAGAAGCATCACAAATTTCAACATTCCCATTATGAATCCAGAGATATACTGGTGTTGGGGATTTACCTCGAATAACAATTCCGTCAAATCCAGCGAATTTTAATTCGGCAGGGAAAAAACCGCCTGCCTGGGAGTCACCAATGGCGCCGCTCATGGGGGACTTTGCATTCACGTTTATCCGGCTTTGGCCAGGGACAGGCGCACCGGTAGTCACCGAACACATAAAGGTCAGAATATTATCTGATGATAGGGGATCGGTTTTGGGAGGCATTGCCTTTAGAATGTAATACAACCCCATTGCACCACCACCCATATACGATCGATAAAAATCTTCGGAGGGATGTTCAATTTGGAATGTTTTTGTCGAAAGATCAATATGTAAAATCGAACCTACATAGCCGAATGACATGTCAATATCCTCCCAGAATCGTGATATTTAATATATTTTGAATAATTTTACAATATTTATTGAATGATATACTACTTTTATGAGGATAAAAGTAGTATTTTTAGGAGCAACAAGAGATTATTCAACATATGAATCGATCATGATCGATATTGTTCCGGCCTCGACTGTTGCAGATGTGTTATTAAAAATCATAGAAAAGCAACCAAAAATTAATAATATTTCCAAGTTTCTGTTTATTTCTGTTAATAATACACTGGTTCCTAGAAATTTCTGCTTATCAGATAATGATGAGGTTCAATTATTTTTCCGTTCTGGAGGTGGATAGGTGAATATGGATCTGATAACCAAATTATGAGCCATTGATTTTTTTCCGCCATCTGTGGAGAGGTTTAGGATTCAACTTGCCTGTTTGCTGATTTGAAATTAAATCTACAAAACAATCTTCATTTCTAAATGTTATCCAGATTTATTGGCGCTGTTGTGAGAAAATTGCTCTGTGTATGGTGTAGAGCCATTATGCGCGAGTCAATTAATTGAGGGGGTTGTGTTATCGCTGAAAATTCATTTTATTTCCCGCGCTTGAGGGGTGAATGATATAGTTTCTTTAAGTGTTGGTTTGATCTTTGTAGCAAGAATCCAGCAGGTTGATCACCCGGGCGCATTTTTCTGAAGGATTTCCGTTACTTTCTCTTCTAGTTTGATCAGTTCTGGAACCTCGCAAGTAGAAAACAACTCACCATCAATAATGACCGTTGGAACTGAACGACCTTTTGTGATTAACGTTCTCATTTGCAGGCTGGGTTCTTCCTTGGGAAGGTAGTCTTCTTCCGTCATATATTCTTCCATGCGAAAGTCTTCCGGCATAAAATCAATTCCTCGTTTGAATACGACAAGACTCGTTTCATCAGGGTGCCGACGTACAATTTCACGCAAGTTTTCTACCGTCTCGTCACATTTGCTTGTGGGAGGGGTGGCAATCAGCACTTCAAGTTTTATTGTCTTACTCATAAGTTCTGCTCCTTACGGCGTGAAGAAGCCGTAGTACCTGCTTCAATTTCAAGTTTATCAAACAACCTGCCTATGGATTGAACCAAAGTGGTGGGCAAAGATGAATGATTTATTTTTTCCCTTGCTTGTTGAATGGAAATGCCGGCTATTCTCTCTTCAAGATCTTCCAGAACAGAACGTTGACTTAACAATATATCCCCGGTAATTCTGATCTTCTTAATAATTTGTTCTTCTAATTCAACAGACATGGAAATTACCCCATCGTTTGTTTTTTTCGCAATATTAATTTCAAATTCAAGTTTTGAACCAAAATTCCATTGTTCCGTACAATATTTAGACTTAAATAACTCAAGAGCAAGTTTTTGTTCATTAGCTGACAAATCTCCAGGGGTTAAAATAAATCCAAATGTGGAGGCGAAATGATTCGAAAAAACTTTCATCACTTCTCGCGTATCTACTGTTCGCCCAACCTCCCGCGAGAGCGAAGTTACCCGTTCATTGATGGAACGCGCTGTTTTACCCATGAATTTAAGGCGGTGGGGAGTTAACGAGCGCTCCATGGCTTCGAAATTCATATTCACAAGAAAAGTACCGCTTTGAACAAACGCGCTGTACCATGAGAACTGAGCTGAACCATAGATTTTACGGTTTCCAGTTAAAATATCATTACGCCCTCCGAATTCACCGAGAATGCCATAATCAGCGAGTGTGCGAATGACAGGTTCGGCAAACAATCTATAGAGCTCTTGATCAGATTGAGTGAATAATTCCCGAGGGAAGAAGGCTGAGAAGCAGAAACTTCCCATTTCGTGATAGACCGCTCCACCGCCATTCATGCGGCGTACGATCTGGATATTATTCTTCCGGCAGTAATCCACGTCCACTTCATCCCAGGTGTTTTGATGTACACCGATAAATACAGCAGGGTTCACCTGCCTTAATCGTAACGTTGGAGGAGATTGGCCTGCATCCAATTGGCGGGCAATTGTTTCTTCAACAGCAAAGTGATGTTGAGCATCATGAATACCATCATCCAGCAATCGCCATTCAGAGGACATAGTATTTACACCGGTCCTTCTTACATTCTTTGTTGCGTGCAGAAAATTCACAGTGCGGTTCAACAGGTAAATTTATATCAAGTTCTCTTTTAAGAAAAGCTGAAGCAGTTTCTATCGCAAGGTACACGCTCTGCTTGCAACAGCGTGGGCCACCAGCCTGTGCGATAGCCATTAAGGTTTCAGCAGTCGCCTGCAAAGATAGAGAGCGTTCTCTATCTTTGGCAAAAGATGCCCCAGTGAGTATAGACACCAAAGCGCCAACGCTGGTGGCAGCTCCACATTCGCCGCGAGTACCACATGCCCCAAGCGGAATCCCCTGGGTCCGTTCAATCGCTGAAGGAAAACGCCCAGGATTGAGAGCCCGTGAATAAGAATTCCGTAATGCGGATAAAAATGCCGGGGTGACAATAATATGATGCTGCGGGCTGTTCATTACTGCCATCGGGTGCTTCATGATCAGATTAACGATCATAGATGGATCAGTTTCTTTTGATCCCTCACAAACTCTTTCAACGGCTTGGGGCCAATCGGCCAGCTGACATTCTTCGCAGATGTGATGTCCATTTTCACAAAGATATCTGGCTGGTGTCTCTTGATTGCAGAAGGAACAAACGGCTGTTGTATTTACCCGCTGTAGTTCACCACCGCAGATTACGCATGGATAAGCCATTAATAACTCTCTTTCTTCACCAATGTCAATTATGCTCCAGATTGGTAGCGTTAAAAAGGACCAGGCATAGTGAAAAAGGCATGAAACAACGACAACAGACTTTTAGGTATAACCCTTGCTAATTTTCTCTTAATAGACCATTCCACTGTTGAGTATTATGAGGTCTTTTGTTTGACGAATAGTAATCAATAGTACCAATAACGAGTAAAAGACGTTACACTACCTTTCTAAAGAGCTACTTATTTCAATAAGCCGGAGATTTTTTGCAGCATATCATCTCGTACAGCTCGGAAAGCTCTCAGTACATCTTCTTCGCTGCCTTCTACCTTGGCGGGATCAAGGAAACCCATGTGAACCCGTTCGCCCTTACCAAGCCATACTGGGCAATTTTCGGCAGCGTCATCACATACGGTTACAACCAAATCAAAGTCAATGTTACGAAATTGGTCAGCGTTTTTAGAGTATCCCTGGTGATCAATTCCAATTTCCTTCAAAACCTGTTTTGCTTTTGGATGAACGTACCCGGTGGGTTGAGTGCCTGCGCTGACTGCCTCCCACTGGTCACCATACTGCGCATTAACAATGGCTTCTGCCATTTGCGAGCGGCAGGAGTTACCCGTGCAGAGGAAAAGAACTTTTTGTTTTTCAATCATCATAATGATGCCATCCAGAAGAAACAAAACCAACAATAAAATGATAGCGCCATTGAACTTTTCGAGTCATACAGATCACCGACCAGCTGCTCATAAATTTATTTAGCACTGCCCGTCTCTATTCATAATACATCAGCACTTGAGATTGAAACGTTGGCTTGCCTTTCTTTGGTCAACAGATGCACAGTTGCGAACGCGATGATTCTGACCAGGACGGTGATCAACATTGTTTTGCTGGATTCCTCCTTTTTTTGATGGACCCGTTTTCAGGTCAAATTTTCCATCTAATTATATTCTTATGGTAACTCGTTCCAACGGTCAGGCGGAAGTTTGTGAACAAATACCGGGCAGATATCATATATTGCCGTGATATTCTTATCCTTGCATACTTTGATGGCTTCGGTAGAATCTGTGCCGGGAGGCATCCACAGAATGGATATGTGATTGGCTGCGCAACTTTCAGCCAGCTTCTCTGCAGCCATAGGTGATATAGCGCTGATCACCGCATCTGGTTTGGAGGGCAGATCCGCAAGAGAAGGATAACAGGGATGCTCATCAATCTCGCTGTATTTGGGGTTAATGGGGAATACCTGATGCCCATGGCTTATTAAAACTTCAAACAGTTCGTATCCGTACCTGGTTTTGTCTTGTGATACCCCCACTACCGCAAAAGTATGTGGGGATTTGATCAAGTCAACGATTATGCTCACGGTGCACTCCTCTGATTTCCATCACTCAAATGATTGATATTGTTGGATCGAGACATTTTTAATTGTTGGCTGGTTTATTTTCTTTTCAAAATATCCGATTTCGATATGCAGGCTCCTGGTTCTACTTGCTTCGTTCGAAAGCGATAGAACAGGCTGGCTGTGATCCTGTTTTAAAAAACGGTCAATCTTACCTGTACTCAAGCCACGTTGGCCCAACAGCGGTGCCCGTGATATTTCATTGCCTTGTTTATAATTTCTCTCATACTCATTTTCTCCTTTCAAAAATTCACGTACTCGATCAGGAAGCAGCGAGTACCAGTCCGAAGATATATCCTGCCAACGTGCTTAATACCGCAACAAGCGAAACATAAATGACTGTCTTTTTCTTGCCCATGATCCCATTCAATACCAGGATGGACTGAAGAGAAAGTTCTGGATCAGAAAGCAGGTAAGCCAACAGTGGTCCACGCGCCATACCCAGATCGAGGAACATTTTCGCAACCGGAACTTCCACCAGGGTGGGGAAGTACATGAATACGCCGAATAACACACCTACGACATTTGCCCAGATGGTGTTCTGACCAGCGATGGTGTGCACCCAGGCTTCAGGAATGATAACCTTGACCACACCAGCAGCGAAAACGCCGATGATCAGCAGCGGGAAGATTTGCTTCACAAATTTCCAGGTTTCCCAAATCCAACCACTGAGTTCATCTTTGGTGAACGAATGGCTGGCAACGATGCCTATGGCGATGAGCAGGACAAGCTCTCCGATCAGACGGCCATTCAAACCGATTGCCAGCGACCCCATATCTTCTTTAGGAGAGGCGATGAGAATTGTCAGGGCAATCATGGCAAACGCGGCATAGGTCCATTTTGAAAAACTGTCGAGGATCTTTTCGAATCCCTTCCAGGCTGTGATGCCAATGACCACCAACATTACGATCAACAATGCACCCTGGAAAGTAAGATTGAGTGAGGATAACAGTTTGCTTAAACCGCTGTTCCAATCAAACGGGATATCAACCGAAGTGTAGACATTTGTCAATACATCGACCTGCAATGTTCCAACGATCAACACTGCGACCAGCAGAAGGAAGAGCACCCATACAGCAGGCTTCACTTTAGCTGTCTGGTCAAATGCCCCATTCGCTTCCATCTCAGCTGAACGCGCTTTTTCCTCTTTGCGGAAGAACCACGCCATGAGCAAACCGATGACGATTCCGAAGGCTATGGATAGGATCAGGCGCGCCAGTGCGATGTCGAAACCGATGGCCGCACCGGTGTAAGTGATTGCCAGAATGTTAATGGCCGGGCCGACAAAGAGAAAAGTGATGGCTGGGCCGAGGCCGGCGCCGCGCTTCCAGATTCCTGCAAAAAGCGGCAGGATGGTGCAGGAACACACCGCCAGGATAAACCCGCCAAAAGCAGAGGCCGGATAGCTGATCCATTTGGATGCTTTGGGTCCCAAGAAGCGGGTAATGGCTTCCTTGGGGATCATCGAGCTCATAAAACCGGCAATGACAAAAGCGGGGACGAGACACAGTAAAACATGAGCAGCCAGGTAGTCCAATAAGCCTGTCCAGCCAGACCACAGCAGTGTGCCAATGTAAGCAAGAACGGAATCCATACTTAATATTTATACCTTTCAATTAATATTCAAAAGTTAGCATATTATTGATTAAAAATATGGGCAGCACCTAGAAGTGCCACCCATTAAAAGATTAGGCAGCTTTTAGCCATTCAGAGATTTGAGCTTCTGTAGGGATTCGACCCGCTGATACTAACTTTTCATTTATTACCAAGCCTGGCGTAGAAAGAATTGGCCATTTCATGATTTCGTTAAAATCAGTGACTTTTTCAATTTCAGCCTCGATAGCCAGATTATCCACAACCTTTCTGGCTACTTGTTCCAACCTTTTACAATTAGCACAACCGGATCCTAAGATTTTGATATTAATCATATTTTTTTCCTTTCTATCTGTCTTTTTCGGTAATTAATTTACTTTATTAATGGAACATACAGGACATTCGCATTGAATTGAGCGATTTACAATTGGCTTCTTCAGCCCGGTCATTCGATACATTGCGTCAATCACTTCATAAATCCGATGATCGATCACCCCATAATAAATATTCCAACCATCGCGGCGATCTTGTACTAATCCTGCTTCGCGCAACACAGACAATTGCTGTGAGATATAAGCCTGACGGTAACCCAGGTGGGCTTCCATGTGACAGACGCAATGCTCACCGTCCCTTAAGATTTCAAGGATTGCAAGTCTGGCAGGGTGCGTGAGAACTTTAAAGGACTGCGCCAGTTTTTCCAGTGTGGGTAAAGTCAGCGTTTTCATAATATTCAAATCCATGAATGTGATTATATGCCTTTAAAACGAATTGTCAAGAGAAGAACCGTAAATAAGAATTAAATATTGGAGAGCTTTTTTTGTTGAAAACAGTCTCTGCGAATCTTTTCTCGAAGAGAGTTATAAATGTCGCGAGATCTATCTAGCAAGGATCACGTGCGTTTTCATCTGGCTTAACTGCATTCCAGAAGGGCACCGAGGCACCATGGCTCAATGACCCTGACGTCAGTCCAGGGAACGCGCAACCTACTGATTCGAAGAACCGTCCTGGGGAGTCCATGCCGTATATGTGGGGGAATAGAGTATGTGAGGTAGCATATATGGGGGTAAAAAGCGTCCAGGAAATCCATTTTTGGCACTAAATCTACACGTTTTGCACGTTTTTTGCACGTTTTTTTGGTAACTCACAAAAATTTCGCAGCATTCCCGTTTTTCTCGAATTCGCACAGGTGCGGCCAAACCTTATGAAGGAGGTCGCAAATGTCGATCCAATCAAAACGAGCAAGAGAAAAGCTCGTGCTCTCCATCCATTTCACTCTTTATCCAGGAGTGGATAACAATTTCATACGTTTCATTCAAACAACACCCCGGCGCAATTTGGCCAGGCGGGTGTGCGAAGCCATGGATGCGTATCTCAGTATAGCTCACCAAAACGATCTAGAAAAGCGGTCAGCGGAGGTGAGCCATGAATGAGCCTATCTTTTTCGGCGAGGATCTTGGTGCCGGCGCGAATAAGCTCTATGGCGAGCACGGTGGAATACAGCTTCAGGCTGTCGTGGCTGCTGATACCGGCCAGCAGGTCAGCCAGTTACTGGGGTTCCGCAATCGCAAACCGCCATTGAAAGTCGGGGTCGGTGGCATGAATTTCTATGTCGGCCCGGGCGCACATGACTGGGGACGTCCGATTGAAAACCTCGATTATGAACGCATGACCGGTGTTCCTGAAACCCGTGCCATTGTGTACGGCATTCTCAGCCGCTACATGAACCAGTTCGGAATGATCGATACTCCCATCAATTTGATCGTTGGTCTTCCCCTGGAAGTTTTATCTGGAGATCAGGCAGCCGCCAATGCCGAAAACGTAAAGCGGTGGTTGGTGGGGGAACACGAATGGGAGGCTGAGGGACAGCATTGCTCGATCCAGATCGCTGAAGTGAAAGTGACCAGTCAACCTTCCGGCGCTCTCTTTGATTATCTGCTGGATGATGAAGGACAGTTTGTCCCGCAAAGGCGGGCTCATTTCAACCAGGAAATGGGGATCATCTCGATTGGTTTCAATACCTTGGAACTCCTGACGGTCAACGACCGGACGGTAGTTCAGGCTATGACTGCCGGCCGAACCTTGGGAGTACGTCGTCTGCTGGAACTGCTCAATGGAGACAACCTGCATACCCTGGGCGAACTGGATACCAAATTGCGGGCATCGAAGCTTGAAGTGCGTCAGGCGATTCCCGTCTGGGCACGCGAGGTCACCGGTCAAATAGAAAAGACCTGGGGACCTCGCTGGCGTCGTTTCTCGCAGCTCATTATTGTGGGTGGGGGAGCCATTCTCCTGCGTGAGCTATTGGTTGAACGATTCAGCGGCAGGGTTCACATTCCCGATGATCCGGTGATTTCGATCAGTCGGGGATTGT
>Ga0116191_1000128_pt1 | contig 72358 bp, 57 predicted proteins | sample AD_UKC111_MetaG_FD_89897 | JGI IMG/M metagenome (GOLD analysis project Ga0116191, IMG submission 89897) | Active sludge microbial communities of municipal wastewater-treating anaerobic digesters from Hong Kong - AD_UKC111_MetaG | ecosystem: Engineered > Bioreactor > Anaerobic > Digestate... | reverse complement strand
ATGGTTACAAATGTAACCATATTGTTTGAGAAAAACAAGGGTTTTCCAAAATATTTTCACTATTTATCAGTAAATTACGTGTGATTGACAATAATCTGGTTAGAAAAAAGCGGGAATTTCAGTTGTGTAGACGAAAGATCGCTCGAGAGTACATCGAGCTGCCGGAGCCACATTAAAAACTGGCTGCTCGACAGTGAAAACGGTGAGTAGTTTTGGAGCATCATGTCCGGTGGCCCGGTCAATTGAAGGGAAGAGGCTTTGACCTCATTCCTGTCACATATACGTATTAATTACAATAAGGTTATTTTTATATATGTATTTTTTACTTTATATAAATTGCTGATAATAATGTTTTAAAACATATAAAAATTTTACATGTATTGTGATTAATCTGTATAATTTTGTATTCTTATTAAGAATATGTCATGAAAAATAGCACTCATGTTTACAACCCTCACGTTTCGGTGGACTGCGTTGTTTTTGGGTTTGACGGTGAAAAACTGAAAGTATTGCTTATCGAACGGACGATAGAAGAACAAAACTTTAGCGATAAAAAATTACCGGGAAGCATTATTTTCGAAGATGAAGACCTGGATGAGGCAGCTATACGTATCCTTAACGAACTGACGGGATTAAAAAACATTTACCTGAGCCAGTTTCATAGCTTTGGCAATCCCCAAAGGACAAAGAATATGAGGGACAAAAATTGGCTGGAGAAACTGACAAACATGAAAATCGGCAGAATCGTTACAGTAGGGTATGTGGCACTGATTAAAATAAGTAGAAAAATTATTTTTGAGTCGGAGAATACTGCAGCAAACTGGTACGACGTAAGTTCATTAAAATCTTTACGGCTAGCTTTCGATCACAATGAAATTGCGGATACTGCGTTAGAGCATATACGCCACAAAGTGAAGTCGGAGCCCTCCATGTTGTTCGAGTTGCTTCCCCGAAAATTTACCATGACTCAACTCCGCAACCTCTACGACGCCATCATGGGCACAACGTCTGATGTCCGTAACTTCAAGAAAAAAATAATGCAGATTGAAGGCCTGGAACAATTGGACGAAGTGCAGAAAGATGTACCTTACAGAGCTCCCAGGCTTTACAGGTTCGATAAAAAAGTACACAAAAAAAATACACGAAAACTATATAGTTAGCCGTTCATGTTAAACTCAAAATACAGTTTGCGATGAAAAAGACTTCTGTTTCCTACCTGTTTCTTTTGTGGATCGCAGGATTTCTCTTTTTTTCCTGCAAAGAGGTGCAGCCTTATTTAAACACAAAACTCTCTTTCGAAGAAAGAGCGGACGACCTGCTCTCACGGTTGACAATCGAAGAGAAGGCTGAGCTGATGCGCTTCGATTCGCCGGCTATCGACCGGCTGGGGATTCCGGCTTACAATTGGTGGAACGAGTGCCTGCACGGTGTTGGCCGTTCCGGTCTGGCTACGGTCTTTCCACAAGCCATCGGGATGGCTGCCATGTGGGACAGTCGGCAGATGTTTGATATTGCCACGGCCATATCGGATGAGGCACGTGCCAAGCACCACCATTATGTGGCGCAAGGAAAGAGGGGAATTTACCAGGGATTGACCTTCTGGACCCCCAACATCAATATCTTCCGCGATCCGCGCTGGGGAAGAGGGATGGAGACTTACGGGGAAGATCCCTTCCTGACAGCCGAACTTGCAATCCCTTTCATCAAGGGGCTGCAGGGGGACGATCCCAGGTACCTGAAACTGGTGGCGACCGTGAAGCATTTTGCCGTCCATAGCGGTCCGGAATCTAACCGCCACTCGTTCGATGTCTATCCTTCCGATTATGACCTGGCCGAAACCTATCTGCCCCATTTCAGGCGTAGCGTCCAGGAGGCCGGTGCCTATTCGGTCATGTGTGCCTACAACCGGTTGCGTGGGGAGCCTTGCTGCGGCGACAAGTACCTGGAGGATCTCCTGCGTAACAAGTGGGGCTTTGACGGCTATATCGTTTCCGATTGCGGAGCCATCAGCGACTTCTATCGGGAGAGTGCCCACCATGTGGTCAGCAACGCTGCTGAAGCATCGGCCAAGGCGGTCAAGGCCGGAACCGACCTGAATTGCGGTGACACCTATGCCAAAGGATTGCTCGATGCACTGAAACAGAACCTGATCACTGAAGCGGAACTGGATCTTTCGGTAAGGCGGTTGCTGCTTGCCCGCTTCAGGCTGGGGATGTTTGATCCGGAGGGCAAGGTGAGTTATGCGCAGATTCCCATCGATGTTGTGGACTGTGAACAGCACCGGTTGCTGGCGCTGGAGAGTGCCCGGAAATCGATGGTGTTGTTGAAGAACGACAACAATTTGCTCCCTTTCAGCAAGGAGGTGAAAAAGGTGGCCGTCATCGGACCCAACGCTGATGATCCCGAGATCCTGCTGGGTAACTACAACGGTTACCCGTCCGACGGAATTACCCCGTTGAGGGGGATAATCGAAAAGCTGCCCCATGCCGAGGTGGCTTATGCCCAGGGGGCTCCATTGGCCGAGCAGCTTCCCGCTCTTTCCCTGATTCCGTCAGACTGTTTTTATACCGACAAATCGCTTCATACAAAGGGATTGCATGCGGAATATTTCGACAACAACAGGTTTGAGGGGGGTGCAAAACATATGCGAGTCGATCCCAATATCGACTTTGTCTGGTGGGATACAGCGCCGTTCGAAGATCTGCCTCAAGCGAGGTTTGCCATCCGTTGGAGGGGTGTTCTCGTTCCTCCGGTTACTGGTGAATATGCCCTGGGGGGTGAAGCTTTCACCGGTTTCAAATTAATGGTCGACGGCCAGGTGGTTGCAGAGGGCAGGGATCGGCACCACGCCAGGAAACAGTATGGCTACATGCAGCTCGAAGCCGGGAAACCTTACGAGATAGAGGTGGAGTATATTCAGGATGAAACGGAATATGCCCATGTGAAGATTCTTTGGGATCTACCCAATCCGAGATTGAGACAGGAGGCCGTTGATCTGGCCAGGAGTTCAGACCTGGTGATCTTTTGCATGGGGCTTAGTCCCCGTCTGGAGGGTGAGGAGATGCGAGTAGAGGTGCCCGGTTTTGCCGGAGGAGACCGTGTCGATATCAAGATACCTGCCGTACAGACCGAATTGATGAAGGAGATACTTCAACTCAACAAGCCAACGGTGCTTGTCCTGCTCAATGGCAGTGCATTGTCGATAGAGTGGGAAGCGCAGAATATTCCGGCCATCATCGAGGCGTGGTATCCGGGGCAGGCGGGAGGACAGGCCATTGCCGATCTCATTTTTGGAGATTACAACCCGGCTGGCCGCCTTCCGGTCACCTTCTACAAGGACGTGAACCAGATCCCTCCCTTCGACAGTTACGACATGAGGGGCAAGACCTACCGCTACTTTGAGGGAGAGCCTCTTTACGAGTTTGGGTTTGGATTGAGCTACACCACCTTCAAATACCGGCTCAGGTCGATCCCCGAAAAGGTGAAGAGCGGGGATGAGATAGCTGTCACTGTGGATGTTACCAATACCGGAGAGATGGATGGTGATGAGGTTGTACAGCTCTATGTCTCATTGCCCGAAAGCAACCTGCAGAAACCGGTTCGTGCCTTGCAGGGATTCCGGCGGATACATCTGAAGAGCGGGGAGACCCGGAGCGTGGAATTCAGGTTGAAACCGCATCAGATTGCTGCGAGAAACCACGAGAACGTTCCGGTTGTGGAGGCAGGCAAACTGCAGGTATCGGTGGGGGGTAAACAGCCCGATGCCGCTTCGCTGGCCACCGGAAAAGTGGTGCAGGCCCTTGTGGAGATTGAGGGTGATAACTATTTTATCAATGAATAGAGGAGGAAGATCATGTATTTGTTAGGATACGATATTGGCAGTTCATCGGTAAAGGCATGTCTGGTGAATGCCGAAACGGGAGAGATAGTGGCATCCGATTTTTTCCCGAAGAGCGAGATGCCGATCCATGCGGCAAGACCCGGCTGGGCCGAGCAGGATCCGGCGATGTGGTGGGAAAATCTGAAACTGGCCAATCGGTCTGTCATCGAGAAGTCGGGCATAGATGTAGCGGATATCAAGGGGATCGGCATATCGTGGCAGATGCACGGGCTGGTTGCGGTAGACCGGGAGGGCAAGGTGCTTCGCCCTTCCATCATCTGGTGCGACAGCAGGGCTGTTGCCTACGGTGAGAAGGCATTCCGGGCGATCGGGCCCGAAAAGGCATTGGCTTCCCTGTTGAACTCGCCGGGCAATTTCACCGCTTCGAAACTGGCCTGGGTGAAAGAGAATGAGCCTGATCTCTACGGAAAGATCGACAAGATCATGCTTCCCGGAGACTATATTGCCATGAGGCTGACCGGTGAGGTAACCGCCACCGTCGAGGGATTGTCGGAAGGCATCTTCTGGGATTTTCAGAAGAATGGGATCTCTGAAGAGGTGATGAGCTGCTTCGGATTCAGTTACGATATCATCCCCCGGCTGGTTCCGATCTTCGGTTTTCAGGGAGCGGTTTCTGCCGGAGCTGCCAGGGAGCTGGGACTGAAGGAGGGGACACCGGTAGGATACCGGGCAGGGGATCAACCCAATAATGCGGTATCACTCAATGTTTTCCATCCTGGAGAGATTGCCTCCACCGCGGGAACATCGGGCGTTGTCTATGGTGTCTTGGGGGAGGTGAACTACGATCCGCTGTCGCGGGTAAATACCTTTGCTCATGTCAACCATACCCCAGAGGAGCCGAGATTGGGCGTTCTGCTGTGCATTAACGGTACCGGCATCCTAAACTCTTGGATAAAAAAGAACATGATCCAGCAGGGTTTGGGTTATGACGACATGAACGTGCTGGCCTCGAAATCGCCAGTTGGTTCGAGGGGCATTTCAGTGATTCCCTTTGGTAATGGTGCGGAACGGGTTCTGCAGAATAGGGATCCGGGATCTTCCTTTCACGGCATCAATTTCAATATCCATACCATCTCCGATATGGTCCGTGCATCGCAGGAGGGAATTGTATTCTCTTTCCGGTACGGTATGGAGATCATGGAAGAGATGGGGATGCAGCTCAACCTTATCCGGGCAGGGAATGCCAACATGTTCCTGAGCTCCGTGTTCAGGGAGACGCTGGCCAGTGTTACCGGTGCTACCATCGAACTGTTCGATACCGATGGGGCGGCCGGTGCTGCAAAGGCGGCCGGAATCGGGGTCGGGATCTATTCGTCCAACGAAGAGGCGTTTGCCTCGTTAAGGAGGATCATGACCATTGAACCTGACGTAGCGCATCGCGACGAGTATGAAGCTGCATATCAACGATGGAAAAGATACATTACAAAATAATAAACTGATAACAGAAACAATTATGGAAACAAGAAAAGAGTTTTTTCCCGGCATCGGACAGATCCGGTTTGAAGGCAAGGAGAGCAAGAACCCGCTGGCTTTCCGTTATTACGATGCGGAGAAGGTGGTCTATGGCCGCAAGATGAAAGATTGGTTCAAGTTTTCGATGGCATACTGGCACACCCTTTGTGCTGAATCGAGCGATCCCTTTGGGGAGGAGACGAAAGATTTCGAGTGGAATAACGGCGAGGGTGCATTGGAGAGAGCCAAGAAGAAACTGGACGCAGGCTTTGAGTTCATGCAGAAGATGGGAATCGAATATTTCTGTTTTCACGATGTTGACCTGATCGATGAGGGGAACTCCATTGAGGAGTATGAGGCCAATCTGAAGTCGATCGTTGCCTATGCAAAGGAAAGAATGGCCGAGACGGGCATAAAACTGCTTTGGGGAACGGCCAACGTCTTCAGCCATAAACGTTATATGAACGGAGCGGCCACCAATCCCAACTTCGACAGTGTAGCCTATGCTGCCACGCAGATCAAGAATGCCCTGGATGCCACTATCGAGCTGGGAGGCGAGAATTATGTCTTCTGGGGTGGACGCGAAGGGTACATGAGCCTCTTGAATACCGACATGAAACGTGAGAAGGAACATCTGGCCATGATGCTGACCAAGGCCCGTGATTATGCCCGCTCGAAAGGATTCAGGGGAACCTTCCTCATTGAGCCTAAACCGATGGAACCTACCAAGCATCAGTATGACACGGATGCCGAGACGGTGATCGGCTTCTTGCGCGCACATGGCCTCGACAAGGACTTCAAGCTGAATATCGAGGTGAATCATGCCACGCTGGCCGGCCACACCTTTGAACATGATCTGCAATGCGCTGTCGATGCAGGCATGCTGGGCTCGATCGACGCCAACCGGGGAGATTACCAGAACGGTTGGGATACCGACCAGTTCCCCATCGACGTTTATGAGTTGACACAAGCTATGCTGGTTATCCTGAAGGGGGGTGGACTACAGGGCGGAGGGACCAATTTTGATGCCAAAACCAGGCGCAACTCTACCGATCTGGAAGATATCTTCATTGCTCACATTGCCGGAATGGATGCTTTTGCCCGTGCCCTGGAGGCTGCCGCCGGGATCCTTGAAGAGTCGCCCTACCTGCAGATGCTGAAGGAGAGGTATGCCTCTTTCGACAGCGGCAAAGGCAAAGAGTTCGAGGAGGGCAGACTTTCGCTTGAGGATCTGCGCCAGTATGCCATCTCGCTGGGGAAAGAGCCGGCCCAGATCAGTGGCAAGCAGGAACTTTACGAATCGATTGTGAACATGTATATTTGACGAACCTCGACGAGATTGTCCGGAACCGGAGTCCATTTCCGGATACCTGTTCCGGTTTTTGCGTCATATAGCTTGAAAGCAGATGAAATACAACAAGACCTATATTTTTGGAATTACTCTGGTAGCTACGCTGGGCGGACTCCTCTTCGGTTACGACACGGCTGTAATATCAGGTGCGGAGAAATCGATCGAGGCTTACCTCATCAGACCGTTGGGTTTGAATTCACTGATCCATGGAGCCACCGTGTCGAGTGCCCTGATAGGCTGTGTCGCAGGGGGAATGCTTTCGGGACTCTTTTCGAACCGGTTCGGCAGGAAAAAGACCCTGCTCATTTCGGCCATTCTCTTTTTTCTCTCGGCATTGGGATCGGGTTTCCCCGAAACCCTTTTCTTCACCAAGGGCGAACCCTCCATCGGACTGCTGCTGGCATTCAACCTCTACCGCATCATAGGTGGAGTGGGGGTGGGGCTGGCCTCTGCCGTTTCACCCATGTACATCAGTGAGATATCTCCTGCCGGTATCCGGGGGAGACTGGTTTCCTTCAACCAGTTTGCCATCATCTTTGGGATGTTGGTGGTCTATTTCGTAAATTGGAGCATTGCCTACGGGCAGACCATCGAGTGGATCAACGATATCGGATGGCGCTACATGTTCGCTTCGGAAGCCATTCCTGCGGCCCTCTTCGGGATCCTCCTCTTTATGGTGCCCGAGACGCCGCGTTACCTGGTGTTGTCGAATCGCGACGAGAAAGCACGTACGGTGTTAACCCGCATCAATGCCGACAGGTTACGGGCCGAGAGTATCCTTTTTGAAATAAAGCAATCCATTGGTCGTGTAACGGAGCGTTCCAGCATATATTCCTATGGTAAAGTTGTCATTCTTATCGGGATACTTCTGTCTGTATTCCAGCAGTTCGTGGGAATCAACGTGGCGCTCTATTATGCTCCACGGATCTTCGAGAGCATGGGTGCCGCAAAGGATGCCTCCATGTTGCAGACCATCATCATGGGATTTGTGAATGTTATCTTTACGGTTGTTGCCATCCTGACGGTGGACAAATGGGGTAGAAAACCGCTGCTGATTACCGGATCGATTGGCATGGCCATTGGCATGTTTGCCATTTCCTGGTTGGCTTATAACGAGATCATCGGCATAAGCACGCTGGTATTTATCATCATCTACACCGCCTCATTCATGATGTCGTGGGGACCGATCTGCTGGGTACTGATATCTGAGATCTTCCCCAACAAGATCCGTGGCCAAGCGGTTGCGATAGCTGTTACTGCGCAATGGGCCGCCAACTACCTCATCTCCTCTACCTATCCGGCAATGATGGAGTACAGCGGGGCGTTGACCTATGGTTTCTACGGATTGATGGCTCTTCTTTCTGCCCTTTTTGTATGGAAGATGGTTCCCGAAACAAAAGGGAAATCGCTGGAAGAGATAGAGAGGTTGTGGAAGAAATGAAAAAGTTATGAAGCTGATGGTCATGAGAGCTATTTTACTGTCGGCTATTGCGCCGGTTTTTACATTGGCCGCTTGTTATCGAAATATGTATACTGCCGATCCCTCCGCCCGTGTCTGGGAAGACTACAGGTTGTAGGTGTATGCTTCGCATGATATCGATCCGCCAGGGGGAGCAGGGAGGAACTGCCGTAGCCGAAGTGCTTTTTGGCCGTTACAACCCGGGTGGAAGATTGGTGTTGACTTACTACAACTCGCTCGAGGAGTTACCTCCGTTTGGGGATTATGATTTGACCAAGGGGCGGACCTACCAGTATTTCACAGGAAAGCCCCTTTATCCGTTCGGATATGGATTAGGCTATACCACATTCCGCTACGGCAAGCCGGAGATCAAGGAGTTGGATAAAGAGCTGCTCCTCCGAAGATATTCGTCTCACCAAAGAGTTCGAGCTGTAACAGAGAGTAACCTTATTATCAAATTTCTAAATATTGAAGAGTATGAAACGACGTGACTTTTTATCCAATTCAGCCATCCTGGGCGCATCGCTCCCATTGGGAATCGGCACCCCCGCATTGATCACATCCTGCTCTAAGGGAGAGAATAGAGAATCTGGCAAGCAACATACCCCCGAAGAGCTGGGTATGTTCTCCTTTGTTGAGATCGCTCCAGATGGAGAACCATTGAGGGCTGCACTCATCGGTTGCGGAGACAGGGGTACCGGTGCTGCTACCCAGTTTCTGGAGGCTGGACCCAATCTCTCCATAGTTGCCCTGGCCGATCTCTTTCCCGACAGGATGGAGAGTTGCCGGAGGGTCCTCTCTGAAAAGTACAATAACAAAGTGGACGACCGCAACTGCTTTTTGGGATTCGATGCATACAAGAAGATCTTGGAGATGGAGGATGTTGATGTGGTGCTCTTGTGTACCCCGACCCATTTCCGTCCTGAACATTTCAAGGCGGCTGTGGAGGCCGGTAAGCATCTCTTTATGGAGAAACCGTGTGCGGTAGATCCAACAGGCATCCGTACGGTCATTGCTGCATCGAAAGTGGCTACAGGAAAGGGACTTACCGTAATTACCGGAAACCAGCGCAGGCACCGTCGCGACTATTGGGAGGCATATATTCAAATAAGAAATGGAATCATTGGTGAGGTTGTCTCCTGCACATCTCATTGGAATCAGGGTGCCTGGTGGAACAAGGTCAAGCGTCCCGAGTGGAGCGATATGGAGTATTGCATCCGCAACTGGTTTAATATTAAATGGCTGAGTGGAGATCATATCCTCGATCAAGGTATTCACAATATCGATGTCGTCACCTGGTTCATGGGTGAAAAGCCCTTGAGAGCAGTCGGTTTTGGTGGACGCGCACGCAGGTTGACCGGAGACATCTTCGACTTCTTCAGTGTCGATTATTATTACAACAACAACAAACGAATGCTGCATACCGCCAGGCAGATAGATGGATGTGACGGCAATGTGTCGGAACAGATCCTGGGCGCAAAAGGGATGGCCCAGCTGAACGACGGGGGATCGATCAAGATAGTCGACTGGAGTGGAAACCTCCTGTGGAAATACGATTATGAGAAGAAGCCGGTAAAAAACCCCTACAACCAGGAACATATCCACCTGGTGGAATCGATCCGTTTGAACAAGAAAATCAACCAGGCAGAAGATCTGGCCTATTCTACACTGGTTGCCATATTGGGAAGAGAGGCAGCCTATACGGGTAAAGAGATCAGTTGGGACGAGATCATCTCTTCAACCCTCCGCTATGGACCGGAGACCTATGAGATTGGGCCGCTGCCCGATTATCATGAAGGTGTGGTACCTGTGCCTGGCAAAGATCCCGGTGCGCCCATGTAACTATCTCTGTACGAAATGCCAGGCAAACAAGGTGTCGGTGAGATTCAATTGCGACAACAAACCTGCGTTTATCGACCGGTTGATCACCTCATTCGAATAAACCGGGCCATTCAATTCCGATATTGGCCGGTCAGCTGGCAGTGCTCTCCGTTAGCAGATACTGTTTGACAGTTGAAGAGGGCTGAGATTGTCTTCTTCTCTGATAGATGATGCTCTGAAGGAGGAGAGCGGCACAAAAAAAATCGCTTGCAGGATAAACCTGTAAGCGATTGGTACTCAGAGAGCGGCAAACGAGACTCGAACTCGCGACCCCCAGCTTGGGAAGCTAGTGCTCTACCGACTGAGCTATTGCCGCAAAAGTTTCTGCAAATGTAACATTTTTTTTGATTGATTTCTCCTTCGAAAAAGAGTTTTTTTTCAATTTTGTTCTGACAAAAGGAAAAATATTGTACCTTTGCAGTCGAAAAGATCGGGATGTAGCACAGTTGGCTAGCGCGCCACGTTCGGGACGTGGAGGTCGGGTGTTCGAGTCACCTCATCCCGACAAAAATAGGGTAGATCTCTTGTTGAGATTTACCCCATTTTTTATCTCCGGAAATGTTAAAGTTTCAGATAACTCTTAAGCGATTCCACATAATTTTCGAACGCCTTCACGCCAACCGGAGTTATCTTGCAGACAGTACGGGTCCGTTTCCCTGCAAACCCCCTCTCCACCTCTATATACCCTGCATCGTTCAGTTTGTCGATCTGCACGCTCAGGTTGCCGGAAGTCGCCCCTGTCTGCTCTTTCAGGTAGACAAAGTCGGCTTCATCCACCGAAAGCAGGATCGACATGATGGCCAGTCGAAGTTCGGAGTGTAGCAATGGATCGAGCTCCTTAAACATGACTTTTCCGACTTTTATAGTTCAAGATATGCCCCGGGATTACCTGAACCAGCAGGAATAGTGCTGCAAAGACCAGAATCGAATCGAGCGATGTGCGGAGTATCAGACAGAGGCTCGAAAGGATCATTCCTGCAAAGCCGGAAATGATCAGGGGTGTAAACCTGATGATGAGGCCGGTCATGGCTGTACCGGCACTGATGAGCAATACCACCAGGAAGAGTATCGGGAAGCTCTCGACAACGGTTGCCGCAATGGAGGGGATCAATGCCGATACCCCCACTACAATCCAGACATAGCCGATCACCCGGTCGATATAAGTTCTGGGCAGGGTTCTACTCCTCTTCATGGTGAGCATCATTGCCGGGAATCCGATGATGGGTATGGCAAACCAGAGAAAATTCCAATAGGGATTCCCGGTATGGACAAGCAGATACCACACCGCCAATGAGACGGCAATGGTCACATAACCCCAGATCAGGAAGGGTAGCCCACTTCCCTTTTCCATTTTCTTCTGTGTATTCCGGATCATCTGAGTAATCAGTTCCAGACTCTCTTTCTCATTTAACGGTTTCTCTTCCATATTGTTTCTTTTTTTAAGGGTGAATGAAATGGGTTGTTTATAAATAAAACACGATACAAAAATAAACCAGTTTATAATATAAACAATATTGAGAGACAGAAAAGTTTGACAATTAACTTTATTTAATATTTTTAGATTACTCGCGGGGAGACTCCTTGATGATAGGTATTTCTCTTTTCACACTCTGGCTGAGCGAAATCATAGTTTCTGTAGCCACAACACCCGGGATCTCCTGGATTTTATTGTTCAACAAATCCATCAGGTGTTCGTTGTCTTTTGCATAGAGTTTGACAAGAAGTGTATAGGGGCCTGTGGTAAAATGACACTCGGTAATTTCGGGAATCTTCTCAAATTCGGGAATCACGTTCTTATACATCGACCCCTTTTCTAGTTTCACGCCGATATAGGCACTTGCGGCATATCCTAAAATTTTGGGATTTACGTGATAACCCGATCCCGTGATAACATTATTCTCTACCATCCGTTGGACACGCTGATGAATGGCGGCGCGTGAAACTCCGCATTGATCTGCTACATCCCTGAAGGGAATGCGGGCATTCTGTGAGATAATTTCGAGTATTTGCCTGTCTAGTTTGTCTATTTTTTCCATGGGAACTCGTTTTAATTCATTACACAAAGATAGAGAAAAAGCGACAATTGAGTATCATTTTGAAAAGTTTTTTTTAAAAATTTGGTGTTTTTGTTGTTAAATGGGGGCTGTATACCGATTTAATGTTTACAAAAAGTAATTCAGATGAGGTTGTTTCCGTATAAAAAATCTGCAAATGCCAAATCGATCGAAGTGGTGATTTTGATGTTTTTCTCATCACCTTCCACGAGTTTTATCGGAATGCCACTCTCCTCGGCTACCGAAGCATCATCAGTGAATCTTTCGTGAAAAGTGGTCTGGTAGGCTGCTTTCAGCAGATCGGCAGGAAAAACCTGCGGGGTTTGTACAACCCGAATTCTGCTGCGGTCTATCGCTTTGCTTGTCTCCCCGTTGAGCAGTCGGAGGCTGTTTTTTTCCCCGACTACCGGAATGACACCGCACCGCAAGTCGGAAGCTTCACCGAAGCATCTCCCGATCACTTCCGGTGATACGAATGGACGGGCCGCATCGTGGATAGCTACGATCTCATCCTCCCCGATCTTCGCCAGTCCATTTTTCACGGAGTGAAAACGTGTCTCGCCACCGTTGACGAGGATATGTGGCAGTATGAAGCGGTGCAGCCGACAGAGCTCTTCCCAGAGAGTCCGGTAGGCAGCGGGTAGCACGACTACTGTCCGCATCCTGTAATCGAAGCGGTGAAAAGCCTCTATGGTGCGCATCAGCATCGGTTTACCACCAATGGATTGAAACTGCTTGGGCACCTCTCCTCCGGCCCTTGTTCCCTTGCCACCGGCAACGATAATTACGCTAAAATGTTGTTCCGGAATCATGGCTACTGAATCATCACTGGATCTGTTCGAGAATTTTCTGCAACTCCTCGTCGGTTTTCGTCAGTTTTTCCTTGCAGAATGCGATGAGCATGGATGCGCGTCTCACCTTTTCTGTCAGCGCGTCCACATCCAGCTCCCCAGATTCAATTGCTGATACTATTGCTTCAAGCTCCTCTTTGGCTTGAGAATATGTCAGGGTCGATTCTTTCATTTATCTCTTTTTTTAAAATGTCTTTTCTAATGATAAACCAGGCTATGGCAGAATAGTTCGTAAACCGAAAGAGGAGGTTGCTCAGAACCGTGGGCAGCTGGTGTACGATTAAAAGTAACCCGGTAGCGATTCAGCAAGTTGATCAATTTGAACTCCTTTACGGAGAGTAGCTCATTGTCGAACCCCTTGTCCAGCTTCAGGAGACTGATAATTGGATCGGGCTTGAAGATCAGTTGCACAAAAATAGATGCAAAGAGGAGAAGCACAACCACGGAGAGGATCAGGCTAAGTAGGGGCATGGTGTTGAACAAGACCATGATACTAGGAAGGTAGTTGAAGATTACGGTGGCCAGAAAATAGAGGCCAAAACTCCTCAGTACAATTCTGAAAAGATCTTTTGTTGCCATGATAGATTTATTTTAGGGTTACGGCAGATTCAACCTTTCCATCTGCAAACAGGGTTTCAATAATATCTCCCTCCAACAGTTCCTCTTTCGACTTGATGATCCTTCCCTGCTTCAGCGTTAGGGTATATCCCCGCTTCAGAATATTTTCAGGTGAAGCCATATGGATATACTGGCTCTTCTCCGACATGAGATGTTTTTCGTGCTGTAGCAGCTTATCGGTCTGGTGTTTAAGAAGAGCCGTCAGCTGCCGTGTTGTGGAAAGCTCATCCCTGACAAATATCTGGGAGGCGTGTATTGTACGCCGGGAGAGCTCGGCCAGCCGGATCTCTGCTGTCTGGACAGCCATGCTGCTCTTTTCCACCAGGCGTTGCTGCAACTCCAACAGTGCCGTTGCGGTCTGTGCGGTGTGTGAGACCAGGAACTCGGCTACTGCCGTAGGTGTTTTTGCCCGTGTATGGGCAACCAGGTCTACCACGGTGATGTCACGTTCATGGCCGATTCCGGTAATCACCGGGAGCGGGAACTGGGCACAGTTGGTTGCCAGCAGGTAGGAGTCGAAGCAGCTGAGATCTGATGATGAGCCACCACCTCGGATAATTGCTACAACATCGAAGTGCGCTCTATGTGCGTATATGGTATCGAGTGCGGAAATTATCGATGATTCGCTCCGTTCGCCCTGCATGATGGCCGGAAATAACCGTGGATAAAAAACAAAACCGTAAGGGTTGTTGGTCAACTGATCGCAGAAATCTTCGTAACCGGCTGCCGTGGGAGAGGAGATTACCGCAATCCTGTTGACCAGTTCGGGCAGAGTCAGCTCCTTGTTCAGCGTCATCACCCCCTCCTCTTCCAGTTTTTTGAGAACAAGCTGCCGGTTTCGGGCCATCTCGCCGATGGTGAATGAGGGGTCGATGTCCACTACCGAGAGCGAATATCCGTAAAGCCCGTGAAAATCGACAGAAACCCGTACCAGTACTGTTAATCCCGATACAAACCGCTGACCGGTTTCAGCTTCGAAGTATGAGGAGAGCATCTTATACACATCGTTCCAGATCACTCCGCGGGCTCGCGCAATAATGTTCTGTCCCTGGAGATCCTTTTCAATAAACTCCAGATAGCAGTGTCCGTTCCGGTTCAGGCGCACATCACTGGTTTCGGCGCATACCCAATAGGTATCGGGCAGGTGGTCGTGAATGGCATCACGCACCTGGCCGTTTAGTTCCGACAGTGAAAGTGATGGCCTATTCATAACCTGAACCGGATCGTCTTTTGTGTAAATGGCGACATGAAAATAAAGTGCAGGTACTTATTCTTTTGCAGTACCTCCCGTTGAACGGGAAGAGTGAGCTGCCCCTCTTCAAACCGGTATTCTGCAATCAGATTCCCCGATTCGTCTACCAGATTGATCCTGTAGGCATCTGGTGAGAGTTCTGCTTCGGTAAGCAGGACTTCGAATCTCTCTTTCGCACTGCGTGTTATGGAGAACTCCCTTTCAACAACCCTCTTCTTGTGAGGCTCCAGGCTCCCCAGCACCTCCTTCAAGGCTTTCCCGAAATCGGGTATACCGTATCCATAAACGGAATCGGGACGGTTATACCGGTCGGCCGACCGTTTCACGATATCAATTACCTCTGCACGGGACAGGTTGGGATTGGCCGACCATAACGATGCAACGAGCCCTGCCATAAAGGGAGATGAGAGTGAAGTTCCGTTTGTAAACCCGATCAGTCCGTTTTGACCAATTGTTATGGTGGCTTTGCCCACGGAGACAATGTCGGGTTTTAACCGCTTGTCGGCGGTATACCCTTTTGAGCTGAATGGAGCGATAAGGCTGTCGATTCCCACTGCCCCCACGGTGAGTGCATGCTTTGCATCGGCGGGCGGCGATACCTTCTGCCACTCTTTACTCCCCTCATTTCCTGCGCTGGTGACCAGAATCATTCCCTTTTCATATGCCTTGTCGGCAGCAAGACTCATCAAGGAGGTCTTGCCATCCAGGTCGACATGCCGGTAATTCAGTGTTGAGTCGTCGAAATCGGTGTAACCGAGAGAAGTGTTGATCAGGTCAATCCCGATGCTGTCGGCATACTCGACTGCCCTGACCCAGTAATCCTCCTCAACCGGAAATTCACTCGTCACATCTTCGGAACGTAGCAGGTGGTAGGTTGCGTGGGGAGCCGAGCCAATCATCACTCCGGGCAGGTTGGTAGCCATGGTTGAAAAGACCTTTGTGCCGTGGTCGCTCGAAGCAAATATATCGCCTTCCGGTACAAAACTTCTGAACCCGGCGATATTGACCTCGTCGAACTGCGGGATGACATCAACATTGGTAAACCCGGCATCGATAATCGCAATCTCAATTCCTCTGCCGGTGAATCCGCTCAACGCCATCTGTCGGGCATTGTGGAGAGCGAACTGTTTTGTGGTGATTCCGAAGGGAGTTACCGGGTCAGCTTCATCAGGACACTCCATACATCCCAGCCTGGGACGGACAGAATAACGATGGTTCCGTTCAATGCCCCGCCATACATACCGTGCCGAGTCCACAAACGGCAACTGTAGAACGGCATCGATCCGTGAACTGTCGTTCAACTGGATCACGATCGTATTGAACCATTTGCTATGTGAGACAGGTTTTGCACCCACACTCTTCAGCTGATTGAAGTAATCCGAAGAGATTGGAAGATCCGATTGATCGATTGGCACCTGCTGGCGTCTCTTTCGTTCAATGGCTTTGGGTGTGAGGAACTTCTCCGGTTCGGATAGCGTGACTTCAGAATTCCCCTTATCCTTCAGGTAGACCCTGAAACGGTACTGCATCTGTGTAGTTTGGGCGGATAAGGCGATACTCAGCAGTAAGAATAGGGTAGTGGCGGGTAATCTCATACTGTTTCTATAGATGATAGAGCGACAAATATACACAAAAAATCCGTTGAACAAGCAACTGTTCAACGGATTTGACAGTGGTGGAGCGGAAGATCACTTATTGAACCCTTCGGTCATCTTCTGGACATCCTGAAGGGAGAAATTACCCAGGAACTGCATGATCACATTTTCACCATCATTTCCGGCAACAATCATGATCAGTTCGTGGATTTCTTCCGGTTTGCCCTTCATATAGAAATTGACGTTATCGTTATCGTCAGATTTCACCCGCATCAACAGTTCGTACTCATTTCCCTTTACACGTTCATTGGCCAGTGCCAACATCTGAGGAGCAATCTTCTGGTCTTCAGATGTGAGGATAAGGATCGAGGAGAGCTTGTTCAGGAACTCCCCCACATTCACACCTCCATAATCCACCTTTGAATTTTTGGGTATCAGCGACAACATCGTCTTAGAAATGTAGACCGATGTTACACCGTCCATGTCGGAGAACTTTTCGAACGGATTTTTCTGTGCAAAGGCGAATGTGAAGCACGCCAGCAATAGTATGGATAAGATCGATTTTTTCATATGTTTATCTCGTTATTTAAGTGAATGATTGATTATCTCCTGTGCCTTCTCCAGGTGCATGTTGGCCTTTTCGACCGATTCGGTCCCCATCGAGAAATTCTCCGAAAAGAGTTGCAGGGCCGCAACCGTGGCCCGGTATGCCTCGTCGGGACTATTGTATGTATCGCTAAAGAGCGCTGTCTCCCTCTGCTGCTTCTGGAACTCATTGATTCCGAAAAGGAGAGCCAGTGATGCCGCAACGCCGGCCATCCAATATCTCGCGTGGAAGAACCTGATTTTCCTGATTGACGGTTCTGCCTCGCCGAACGAGTCGATAAGCATCTCTATCGTCCTGGCAGATTCCTCAGGAACTTCCACCGACTCGGAATTGAGTGCGCAAAAGAGTCTCTTGTCGGATAGAAGCTCGTCGGGGATATCGTCCTGGAGAAAAAAAGCGGTCAGTACCTTCTCCTCTTCCAGCGATGTATCTCCTTGGTAGAATTTTTCCAGTAATTTTCTGATATCATTGCTTTCCATTTCCGTCTCTGTTTAATTTCTCCTTTATTGTCCGCCGCGCTCTCGAAAGCAATTGGCGGATGTTGGTTTCCGTCTGCCTTGTCGTTGCGGCGATCTCGCTAACCGACATCTCGGCAAAGTGCCTGAGCCTGATCGCCTCCTGCTGAGATTTTGGCAATGAACAAAGGCACTTCATCAAATTCGACAACTCGTCGCGGGCATCAATTCTCTCTTCATCCCTGCTCTCAAACCCCGGTTCTATCTTTTCAGCAGCCGATCTTCTCAAACGGCGATTTTTCCTGAGCCAGTCGATGGAGAGGTTTTTGGTCATCGTCACCACAAAGGCTTCATCGTTGCAGATATTCATTATATTTTCACGCTGTTCCCAAAGCTTTATGTAGACCTCCTGTACAACATCATTGGCATCCTCTCCGTTTTCAAGGATATGGTGCGAAATCCGGTAGATCATCGGATGAAAGGGGAGAAAACGCTTTTTGAACTCTTCATTGCCCATTGTTGTCAACGTTGACCAATTGCTGTATATGTTCGGGCTTGAATTTTCCCTTGATGCGAACCAGTACCGGTTCATCACCCAAGGAGAGAATGACCAGCTCGCGAATCTCTTCCTTCTCTATCCTGGCGAGAATCCGGGTCTTCTCGTCCTGTTCGTTCGCCTTGAGCAGCACCTCGTATTTGTCGTCGCGCAGCTTTTCAGCCATGGTGTTGAACTGCTGCTTTACCTCGTTGGAGCAGCCATCCAGTTCCAGCACATGTATGCCCGAAATGGAAAAGCCATTGCCATACTTGGCCGACAGAGGTTTGAACAGCAGTGCCTTCAATCCGCCCAGGCTAACCTTTTCTACATTCCGGGCGTTAGCAAATTTTCGGTATAACTGTTCCAGCGAGATCGAAGATTGGCTGTAGAGTGCGAATGTGAATAATCCGCACAACAATGTGATCAATAAACGTCGGTTCATAATTTTGAATGTTAGGTGAATGCAATAGGGGAATTCTCCTCCCGTTACAGAGAAGACGACGCGGTATCGGATTTGTGACAAGAAACTACTCTTTTTTGAATTTTTCCCGGTTTTTCTCTCTCAGCCTTAAAACGAAATGGAGCAGAACCGCCAGGCCAAGGCATGCACCGACGACCGTCCAGAACTCGTTGAGGTTGCCAGACTGCTTGTAGTTGGGATATCCTATCACGGCCATGACGATGGCGTAAATAGCCAAGGCCAGAGGCAGAAAGATGGGTTTTTTACTCTTCCTCGGCATGGGACGGGTTCATTTTTTTTGCAAACTGTTTGATCTTTTTCCAGGAGGAGGGCGACAACTGCGCTCCCGATCCACCGCCTGGCCGGTGGATCATCATCCTTTCCAGGATGGAGAGCCGGAAGCTGTCGAATGTTCCGTCGAAGTAGGCACTGACAACAGCGCCGTTCAACAGTTCGGCCGGGAAAGCCTGTCTCAGTTGCTTTTCGGCCTTTTCCCCAGTGTCGGGGCAGGTGATGAAGAGCCCGATCCGCTTTTGAGTGAGCAGTTCGAGATTGGCGCTACAGAAATTGGAGACTGGCTCCAGCACTTTCCCAAGATGGATGGAGCTGCCAATAATGATGGTGTCATAGGTTGAGGCATCCGGAAAAGAGACCCTGTTTCCCAGGTCACATATATCCACCTTGCCATCGATCAGGTTAAAGATTTCCCGTGCGCACTTCTCAGTTTCACCGTGCCGGGAAGCATAAACAATAAGTGTGTTGTTTTCTGCCATTTGATGATTGTTTATTTAGAAGTGCGAACGGGATAATCACCTATTTCATCTGTTCCAGGATAGCCAGCAGGTAGTCGTAAGATTTCCCCACAGCTTCAATGTGAACCGCCTCATCGGGTGAATGTGCACCTGTGATGGTGGGACCGAACGAGACAATATCGAGTTTCTGCCCTGCATTGGCCTGAATAATTCCACATTCAAGCCCGGCATGGATTACGTTTACGTTTGGACGCTTTCCATATTTCTCCATGTAGATCTTGATCATGGTTGTCAACAGCTCCGAACTGGCATCGGGTTGCCAGCCTGGATACGAGCCGTCGAACTCCACTTTTGCACCAGCAAGCATAAATACGCTCTCCACCGATGAGCAGACCCATTCTTTCCTACTCTCAGACGAGCTGCGGACCAGCAGCTTTACATCGATCTGACCTTCGGTAGAGTGTACCAAGGCAAGGTTGAGCGAACTTTCAACTACTCCGGGGAATTCAGCCAGCATGCTGATCACCCCGTTGGGACATCCTTCCACGGCATTGATCAGATCATCCTGAACTTCAATGGGAAGCAATGATTTCGGCAGATCCGTCTTTTCGGCTTTGAAAGAGATGCCATTCTCAATTCCCGAAAACTCTTCCCTGAAAAGCGACTCATATTCGCTTACTAGGTCGACCAGATCATCCGAAAGCTGTTCAGGAATGGTAATTACGGCAAACGATTCTCGCGGAATGGCATTTCGGAGCGATCCTCCCTGGATGGAGGCGAGTCGGGCCTCATAGTTTCTTACAACATCCTTCAGAAACCGGTTCATCAGCTTGTTCGCATTTGCATGGCCCAGGTGTATCTGAGTCCCGGAGTGACCGCCTTTCAGCCCGGTCAGACTTATTTTGAAGGCCACATCGCCCTTATCAATCTCTTCATCGGGTTTAAACTGGAAGGTGACATTCACGTCGGTACCCCCGGCACACCCTACACAGAGGTCTCCCTCCTCTTCGGTGTCGAGGTTCAACATGACAGTACCGCTCAGAAACCCCTTCTGCAGTCCGAAGGCTCCATCCATTCCCACCTCTTCGTTCACGGTAAAGAGCGCCTCGATGGGCGGATGTTCCAGCAAGTTATCTTCCAGTACCGCCATCATCATGGCACAGCCAATGCCGTTGTCGGCTCCCAATGTGGTGGAACGGGCCTTCACCCATTCACCATCGATATAGGGCTGGATCGGATCTTTGGTGAAATCGTGCACAACATCGGCATTTTTCTGCGGAACCATATCCAGGTGCGACTGGATAATAACGGTCTTTCCGTTTTCGTACCCTTTTGATGCAGGTTTTCTTATCAGTACATTGCCGGCGTTGTCCTGCCTGGTTTCCAGGTTAAGAGACCTGCCGAAATCGATTATAAACTTTGTTACCTCCTCCATCTGTCCAGTTGGACGCGGAATCCTGGTGAGTTCGTAGAAGTGCTTCCAGACCGCCTGGGGAGCCAGGTTTAAAATTTCTGATGTTGCCATAGTTGCTATTTATTGTTTCTGATTTCCAAGGATTGGCATGACTAGATTTTCATTCTCTCTTTTTACATGAGGAAGGGCCAGAATACCCATCACTCCAAGCAGGATAATCCAGATCGATTGAACGGTGAAGATTGCTCCGGCAAATGCACTCGCCTCCTCATATCCGATTCCGAATATAACCAGCGAAGAGATCACCATGAAGTGCCATGTCCCGACTCCCCCCTGAACGGGTACCGCCACGCCGACATTGCTCATGGCATATACGATCCAGCCGATTATCGGGCTCAACTCTTTTGTGAAATCGAAAGCATAAAAACAGATGTAAAAATAGATATAAAAACTTAACCAGGCGAGTACTGTGTAGGCAATTATTTTCCCTTTCGACTTCATTTTAGCTATCAACACCATATCGTACTTCACAACCTGCAGGAACTTGTTGACCTTCTTTACCAGGATGTTGTTCTTGAAAAAGAAGAACATTACGAAGATTGCAACTGCGATCAGTACCAGGGAGAGGTATAACCAGCCGGATGTAAACAGCTTCGTCAAGTTCTCTGCAAAGCCCGGGTTCTGATGAAAATAGGAGATGAAGAAATCGATGGAGAGCGCCATGCTGGTGATAACCAGTACGATGCCGGCCAATATGTCGAGAATTTTGTCTACAAAAAATGTTTCGAACGTTTTGGAGAACGGAATCTGGTCATATTTTGTCACTATGCCACAACGCCACAGGTCGCCGGCGCGAGGCAGCAGAAAGTTGACGGCATAATTCCCAAATGTGGCGAAGAGAATGCTCTCTCTCTTTGGGTTGTATCCCAGCGAGTTGAGAAAAAGCTCCCAACGTAATGCCCGGAAATAGTTGCCGATAAGCCCGAACACGAGAGATGAAGCGATAATGCCGAAATGGGCAGACTTGGCAATTTCCCAAACTTCCCTCAGGTTGGTTTTACGGTAGAGCAGCCAGATTATGGCAACCCCAAGTGCAAGGGATAGTGATGTCTTAAGAATATCCTGTAAGCGCTTTGAATTCATCTTGTCTGATTGGGTCTTTCTTAAAAGGGCTCGGCAAGGTGTTTAAAGGAGAGCTAAAAAGCACTAATTTAACTTATTGTTCCACCCTTTTTTAACCTCGATAGCTCAATTTTTTAAATAATTACTTACCTTTGCGACCGTAAAGATAGCTAATAATCGCTAATTGACAATGATATCGGTAAAACCAAAAAAAAACCTCGGGCAGCATTTCCTGAAAGATTCGGCTATTGCCAGTCGGATTGCCGACACGCTCGACGCATTTTCCCCCCTTCCCATTCTTGAGGTGGGGCCGGGTACCGGTATGCTTACGCAATTCCTGCTCTCAAAGGAGAGGGCTCTCACGGTTGTGGAGATCGACCGGGAGTCGGTTGCCTACCTGAAAGAGCACTTCCCCTCCTTAGACGGAAATATTCTCCAGCAAAATTTCCTGACGCTGGATCTGTCTGCACATTGCGACGGACCGTTATGCGTCATTGGTAACTATCCATATAACATATCCACGCAGATTTTCTTTAAAGTCCTCGACAACAAGGAGTTGATTCCCTGTTGTGCGGGCATGATACAAAAGGAGGTGGCTGAACGCATGATCGCTACTCCCGGAAGTAAGGCTTACGGCATTCTTTCCGTTTTGCTGCAGGCCTGGTACGATATCGAGTACCTTTTCACGGTGAGCGAACAGGCGTTTATTCCTCCGCCCAAGGTAAAATCGGCAGTCGTGAGGCTTACCCGCAACAAGCGAAAGCGGCTCGACTGCAATGAAAAACTGTTCAAATCGGTAGTGAAGACAAGTTTCAACCAGCGAAGAAAGATGTTGAGAAACTCCATCCGGTCACTACTGCCCGAAGAGACCCCTTTGCCCGACGACCCGATGCTCTCGAAACGCCCCGAGCAGTTATCGATCGAAGAATTCGAACAGCTGACGAACCTGCTCGAACCCTTAGTCGGCAAAAAATTTTCGGAAGAAAACAAGAACTGATTATTCATCGATTAAAAACCGAAACATCATGGCGGAAATCAAACTCTTTTACCACAAAGACGGCGTGGTCAGACTCAGCCGCAGCCTTGATTTTCTAAAATCAAACCCCATCGAGAGCTTTCTCTGGATTGACCTCAATGACGTTGATGAAGAGGTGGAGAACGAACTCGAGGATTTCCTGAAGATCTACATTCAGGAAGAGGAGGAGATGATCGAGATCGAGATGTCGTCGCGTTACATCGAGACGCAGGATACCCTGGTGGTCAACTCAAACTTCCTTCTATCTAACTTCGAAAGCGACCCCGTGTCGTTTATCCTCAAGAACAATATATTGGTAACGGTACGCAGCGAAGAACTTATCTCGTTTCATGAAACGGTGAAAAAGATATCGGCAAATCCCAAAGGATACAATACCGGTGCGGATGTCCTGGTGGCACTGCTGGAGACCCGGGTTGAATTTGATGCCGACATGATCGAGAACATGACCCACAAGATTACCCAGCTCAGTAACAGCCTGAGCCTGCAGGAAGCCGACAAGGAGCTGCTGGGCGAGATCAAGAACCTGCAGGAAAAGACCATGATGTTACGAGAAAATATCATAGACAAGCAACGAACGGTCTCCAGCATGTTGCGAAGCGATTTTATCCCGAAAGAACTGCAGCCGAAACTCTCGATGATTATCCGCGACATCAACTCGTTGGTGGAGCATATCAAGTTCAGTTTCGACCGTCTGGACTATCTGCAGGACACCTTCCTCGGTTACGTCAACATCGAACAGAACAACATCATCAAGATCTTTACCATCGTTTCGGTGATCTTTATGCCGCCTACGCTCATTGCCAGCATTTACGGAATGAACTTTACACGCATGCCGGAACTTGACATGAGGTGGGGGTATCCTGTATCCCTCGGATTGATGGTGTTGTCGTCGCTTGCGATCCTGTTGTACTTTAAAAAGAAAAAGTGGCTGTAACCAGCCACTTTTTTTATTCTGCTTGATTCAACTTTTGAAGTATCGTCTCCATCGCCTTCGCCAGGCCAGCCGGATTCTTGCCTCCGGCAGTCGCGAAGTGCGGTTGACCGCCTCCACCCCCCTCAATATGGCGGGCAGCTTCCCGAACAATGGATCCGGCATTAAGCCCCCGGGCCACCAGATCATCGCTCAACATCAATGTCAGGCCAGGTTTGTTGTTATCGACCGTAACAGCTGCAAAAGCCATCTTCTCAGGAAACTCCCCCCTCAATTGAAAGGCAATATCCTTGGTTATTTCGGCAGATACTGCCAACCCTTCAAGTTTGAAGAGCGTAATGCCGTTAACAATCTCCTTTTCCTGAATAATGGTGCTCTTCAGCTGTAGTGTCCGCTCTTTCGTAAATGCTTCAATTTTTTGACGCATCTCCTCGTTTTCACTTAACAGTTTGCGCAATCCCACCATGATCTCGGGGGCATTGCCCGGCAGGGCAGCTTTTACGTTACGGAGCAGATCTTCCATCGAATAGAGATAATCTTCGCATCCTTTGGCGGTAACTGCCTCGATACGCCTGACGCCTGCAGCTATTGCACTTTCACTCACAATACGGAACGTGCCGATCCGTCCTGTGGCAGAGATGTGCGTTCCACCGCAAAGTTCGATGGACGATCCAAAGCGGACCGTACGGACATGATCGCCGTATTTTTCGCCGAAGAGCGCCATGGCTCCCGCTGCTTTCGCCTCCTCTATCGGTACGTGACGATGCTCCTCGATGGAGAAGTTGTTGCGGATCTTTTCGGTCACTCTCTCCTCCACCGCCCGGATCTCCTCCGGTGTCATTTTCTGGAAGTGGGAGAAGTCGAACCGCAACAGTTCGGGCGAGACATACGATCCCTTTTGCTCCACGTGTGTTCCCAGTACCTCACGAAGCGCTTCATGCATCAGGTGGGTTGCGGTATGGTTACATTCGGTTGCCGTACGTTTGGCCGTATCGATTTTTGCAAGGAAGGAACCTTCAATCTGTTGTGGCAGTCTGGTTGCCAGATGAACCGGGAGGTTGTTTTCGCGCTTGGTGTCGAAGATATCGGTCTTTTCACCGTTTTCGTCGATAAGCCATCCGCTGTCGCCCACCTGGCCTCCCATTTCAGCGTAAAATGGCGACTTGGAAAGTACAACCTGATAAAACTCACGGTTTTTCTGTTTCACTTTCCGGTAGCGGATAACCTGTGTTTCGCACTCGGTTTCGTCATACCCCACAAATTGGGGTTCGCCGTCGCGAATCTTGACCCAGTCGCCCGTCTCAACGGCAGCGGCATTTCGGGCACGCTCCTTCTGTTTTTGCATTTCGGCGTCAAAGCCTTTGTGATCGACGGACATGCCATGTTCGCGAAGAATGAGCTCAGTCAGGTCGAGCGGAAAACCAAAGGTGTCATACAGCTGAAAGGCAATCTCTCCCTCCAACTCCCCCCTTCCCGAACGCTTGTGTTCCACAATCTCCTTGTCGAGCAGGCGGATTCCGGTTTCAAGTGTCCGCAGGAACGCATTCTCCTCCTCTTTGATCACCTTCTCGAGCAAGCTTTTCTCTGCTTCCAGTTCCGGATAGGCATCTCCCATAACCTCAATGAGCGTGGTTACTAGCTTGTACATGAACGCTGCGTGCATGTTTAGGAAGGTGTAGCCGTAGCGGACAGCGCGACGAAGGATGCGGCGGATTACATATCCGGCTTTGGCATTTGAAGGCAACTGTCCGTCGGTGATCGAGAAAGCGATGGTGCGGATATGGTCGGCAATCACACGCATGGCGATATCTTTCCGGCTATCCTCCCCGTATTTCACGCCGGTGATCTCCCCGATCCTGGTGATAAGCGGCTGGAAGATATCGGTGTCGTAGTTTGAGGTTTTTCCCTGTACCGCCATCGCCAGTCGCTCAAATCCCATGCCGGTGTCGATCACCTTGGCTGGAAGCGGTTCCAGTGAACCGTCAGCCTTGCGATTGTATTGCATGAATACCAGGTTCCAGATCTCGATGACCTGCGGATGGCCCTGGTTGACAAGCAGGAGACCATCCACCTTGGCGCGCTCTTCTGCCGGCCGTATATCGATATGGATTTCTGAGCAGGGTCCGCACGGTCCCGTATCGCCCATCTCCCAGAAGTTATCTTTCTTGTTTCCGTTGATGATCCGCTCCTGGGGCAAGTATTGCAGCCAGTAACCGGCAGCCTCGTTGTCCCGTTCCAGATTCTCGTCTGGATTCCCTTCGAAGACGGTGGCATAGAGCCGGTCGGGATCAAGTTTCAGCACCCCTACCAGATATTCCCATGCCCAGGCGATGGCCTCTTTCTTGAAGTAGTCTCCAAACGACCAGTTTCCCAACATTTCGAACATGGTGTGGTGATAGGTGTCATGTCCCACCTCTTCCAGGTCGTTGTGCTTGCCGCTCACACGCAAACATTTTTGCGAATCGGCTACCCGCGGGTGCTTCACCGGGGCATTTCCCAGGATGATATCCTTGAACTGGTTCATCCCGGCATTGGTAAACATTAGCGTCGGGTCGTCCTTGATCACCATCGGAGCCGAAGGGACGATCTGGTGCTCCTTGGATGCAAAAAAGTCTTTAAACGATTGGCGAATTTCTTTTGAAGTCATAAATATCTTACGGGTTACGGGCTTCTAACGTGAAACCGAAGTTTTATTTTTTTAAGGTGCAAAGATACAATATTCTTGTGTCAAAACATAGGTGAAAACCGCTCTCTTTTGATTCTAATTACTATCTTTGTCGAGGTTCAAAACTTTGATAAAGAAATGGGCAAGCGCAGGAAACCGATCCAGTTCAACGATAAACGGCTCTACTATTCCATCCAGGAGGTGGCGGATCACTTTGCCGTAAACGTTTCATTGTTGAGGTTCTGGGAGAAAGAGTTCGACAACATCCGCCCAAAGAAGACTGCAGGAGGAACACGCCAATATACCCGCGAAGACATCCAGCAGGTTGAGATTGTGTATCATCTGGTCAAGGAGAAGGGGCTGACGCTGGAGGGTGCCCGTCAATCGTTAAAGTCGAAAAAGGATGATGAGGTAAAGCGGGTGGAAACGCTGGAAAAACTGAAAGAGATCAGGAGAGAGCTGCTGTTGCTTGAGGAGGAGTTTGACCGGCTACATGAGCAGCAGAAATACAGTAATAGTGAAATCGAGTAAGTGTGAAGACGAAATATCTTATAGCAACACTGATCCTTGTCTCGCTGAGCATGACGGCCCAGCCCGTCAAGGTTGGAGCCGAAAGGACCGAAAGCTATCTTCCGCTTCTCCGGGGTAAACGGGTGGCCGTGATGAGCAACCAGACCGGAAGGGTGGGAGATGAACATCTGGTAGACCTGCTTGTGAGGAACGGTGTTGAACTTGTTGGGATCTTCTCCCCGGAGCATGGATTTCGTGGAACAGCCGATGCGGGGGAGCATGTGGCCAGCTCCGTGGACGAAAAGACAGGCATTCCCGTTTGGTCGTTATACGGTAGCGGAGGTGGAAAGCCGACTGCCGATCAGATGAGACGGTTCGACCTGCTCCTTTTCGACCTGCAGGATGTGGGACTCCGGTTTTATACCTACTACATCAGCATGGCCCACTTAATGGATGCCTGTGCCGAACATGGCAAGAAGATGATCGTACTCGACAGGCCCAATCCCAACGGATTCCATGTGGATGGCCCGATATTGGACATGAAGCATAAATCGGGTGTAGGGTGGCTGCCCATTCCAGTGGTTCATGGGATGACACTGGGCGAAATCGCCCTGATGATAAACGGTGAGAAGTGGTTGCCCCAGGGAAGGCGATGCGACCTGACAGTCATCCCGTGCGAAAATTATACTCATCAGACGGAGTACCGGCTGCCCATAGCTCCGTCTCCCAACCTGCCTGACATGCAATCTGTCTACCTTTATCCCTCCATCTGTCTCTTTGAGGGTACGGTGATGAGCCTTGGACGTGGGACCCCCTTCCCGTTTCAGGTATACGGCCATCCCGACTTCAAGGGTTCCACCTTCTCCTTTACGCCAAGAAGTGTGCCGGGAGCAAAGCACCCGCCGTTTCTCAACAGGAGGTGTTACGGAGTCGATCTCCGGAACCTCTCCCAGCAGGATATCCGCGAAAACGGATTTGATCTCTCCCATGTGATTGATGCTTACTGCAACCTCAACCTGGGCGATAAGTTTTTCACTCCCTTCTTCGAGAAACTGACAGGGGTGGATTATATCCGGCAAGATATCATTGCCGGGAAATCGGCACGGGAAATCAAGGCGAAATGGTCTTGCGATGTGTTGAAATTCAGGAAGCAACGACGCCCATACCTCTTATATGAGGAATAACTGATTAAATTTCGAATAGTTTTCATACTTTTGTAAAAAAGCGACAGATATGGTTGATAAACTCTCTGATCCGATTGGCAGATTGATGGGATTACGTTACAAGTCTCACCCCTGGCACGGAATCTCCATCGGCGAAAATGCCCCTGAAGAGGTTACTGCATTTATTGAAGTGGTTCCGACCGATACAGTAAAGTATGAAATTGACAAAATAAGCGGATATCTGCGGGTAGACCGCCCGCAGAAGTTCTCTAACGTAGTGCCTGCCCTGTACGGATTTATCCCGCAAACCTATTGCGGAAAGAGAGTGGGGGACTTTTGCAACGCAAAAACCGGAAGGAGCGACATCAAGGGCGACGGGGATCCGATAGATATCTGTGTGTTGACGGAGAAGGACCTCTCGCACGGCGACCTTCTGGTGGATGCCATTCCTATCGGAGGTTTCCGGATGATCGACGGCAACCAGGCCGACGACAAGATTATTGCCATCCTGAAGAACGATACCGTTTACGGCCATTACGACAACATCGATGATGTGCCGAAGATTGTGATCCAGCGCCTGGAGCACTATTTTCTCACCTACAAGGATATGCCCGGGGAGGACCGGAACACCGAGATCACCCATGTCTACGGACGCGACGAGGCCCTTGAAGTTATCCGCTATGCCGTTCAGGACTATAATGAGCGGTTCGAAAATATCGGACTGATTCTTTCCTGACGGGGATTTTCTGGCCGGTTCCTTGCATCCGGTCCAATCGGACAAGTCGCTGCCGACCTGGGTGACCTGTCCGGATACTCATGATATTCAGCTGTTTCTTGGGGGTAATCCACATTTTCCTCTCTTTTGGCAACAGGCTGCAGCCAAGTTGCAAAGTGGCAGGAATTGATCCTTGGAGCCAGAAGTAAGAGCTTTCGAACTTTTAAATTAATATCCTATGAAATCAGTTTCAATTTCAATTTTACTGACAACCATTCTGTTGGGGTGCTGTTGGGTTTCGTGCAGCGAAACGCGACAGGATTCCGGTGTTGCTGTTGCTGAAGGTGGTGTCTCCGCCTATCTGGGACAATGGACTTTCGGTTTTGGCCAGCGTTCTGTAGGCTGGATCAATGTAAGAGCGGAAGAGGGGTATCTCGATGCCGACCTGATGTGGGGCGGTGGTGGAATCTATTATGGAGTGCCTTATCTCTATATCGCCGGAGAGAAACTCTGTCTGGGAAGGGATCCCAGGAACGTGGTGCTGAAGAGGGATGCCGATGGCAATCCGACCTTGTCGAAAAGCTATCCGGTATGGATTGAACTCACCAGGAGCGGGGAGGCTATTTCGGGATATCAATTGAGCCCGAGGAACGACGGGAGTGGTCTCGATTCGGTCTATCTGGAAGGGATGAGATCGCCCGCTATGCCGCCTGCACCCGATCTCTCGGAGGTACGTTTCGGGGAGCCGATTGCATTGATAAGGAACAGTAACGACCTTACCGGGTGGAGATTGGTAGAGGATGACCTGAAGAGTGGCTGGACCATGAGTGATGGCATACTTACCAACAACCCGGTGCAACCGGAGGATGGGAATCATGTCAGATACGGAAATCTCCGGACGGAGGAGCTGTTTGAGGACTTTAACCTTAAACTGGAGGTAAACACCCCGCCGGGAAGCAACAGCGGGGTATATCTTCGCGGCATGTATGAGATCCAGGTGGCCGACTCCTACGACCGGCCCTTGGACTGGGGAGGCAGCATGGGAGCCATTTTTACAAGAGTTACGCCAACGGTAAAGGCCGAGAAGCCGTCGGGCGAATGGCAGGAACTCGATATTACACTCTGCAGACGTCATGTCACTGTCCGGCTTAACGGTGTAACCATTATCGACAATCAACCCGTGGAGGGACCAACGGGTGGTGCAATTCAATGGGATGTGACAGCTCCTGGACCGATCTATCTTCAGGGAGACCACACGGCCATCTCTTACCGGAATATTGTACTGACGCCCATTATCAATTAACCGTTTACAAATTTATTTACCCATGAAAACAGAAAACAGGAAAAAGATCGGCCGGAGAGCCTTTATTGAAACCTCGGCGCTGGCTGTGGGGGGGTTGACCATTGTCCCGGCCCATGTTATCGCCGGACTGGGACATATCGCTCCGAGTGATAAACTGAATGTTGCCGGCATCGGTATTGGCGGAATGGGTCGCGGCGATCTGGAGGATGTAGCCCAAACAGAGAATATTGTGGCACTTTGCGATGTCGACTGGAACAGCTCGGTGGAGGCAGTGTTCAATCTCTACCCGAAAGCCAAGCGATACAAGGACTATCGTATCATGCTTGACCGGCAGAAGGATATCGATGCAGTGATCGTTGCCACGCCCGACCATACCCATGCGATTATCAGCATGGAGGCTATCAGAAGGGGCAAGCATGTCTATACCGAGAAGCCGCTTACACACACGGTATATGAGGCAAGGATGCTGACGGAAGCCGCCCGGAGATACAAGGTGGCTACCCAGATGGGAAACCAGGGGCAGGCCGGGGATTGGCCGCGAAGGTTACAGGAGATGATTCACGACGGAGCAATAGGGACAATTGAAGAGGTTCATGTCTGGACCGACCGTCCCAACCGGGGATTGGCCGATACATACTGGCCACAGGGTGTCAACCGTCCTGCCGATACCCCACCGGTACCGGATACCCTCGATTGGGATCTCTTTACAGGTCCGGCACCTATGCGCCCCTACCACCCCTCTTATCACCCTTTCAGGTGGCGGGGCTGGCTCGATTACGGTACGGGTGCGCTAGGCGATATCGGTTGCCATTCGTTCGACTCGATATTCAGGATACTGAAACTGAAATACCCCACCACCATTCAGGCCACCTCTACACTGGTCAACGGTGACTCCTTCCCGCTGGCCTCTATCGTCACCTACGATTTCCCCGCACGGGAAGGGATGCCGCCGCTGCGGCTGACATGGTATGATGGCGGGCTTCGTCCGCCACGGTTGGCTGAAATAGCTCCGGGTATTCAAATGGGCGCAGGCGGTGTTCTCTATGTCGGCAGCAAGGGGCTGATCCTTGACGACCGTCTTCTGCCCCAATCGCTGGATGACTCCTACGAGAGACCGGAGCCCTATCTCAAATCCTCTCCCGGTCACCGGCAGGAGTGGATTCTTGCCTGCAAAGGTGGCGAACCGGCCGGCTCCAACTTCGACTGGGCGGGACCGTTGACCGAAACCGTACTGTTGGGGAATATCGCGTTGCGACCGGAATTGAGGGAGAAGATGAGCTACCAGAGCCTGCAATTCGATCCTGAAAAACTCTCGTTTCCGAACATGCCTGAAGCAGACCAGTTTATCCATTACGAATACAGGAGCGGGTGGTCACTCTGAGTTCTGCCCGATTTGATTGAATAAAATCTATTGAACCGATGAAAAAAAGCCTCGTTTTTCTCTTTTCCGTCTTTATTGTCACCTTTGCCTTCGCCCAACCGGCGGGGCAACCGCTGATGATGTTCGGTGATACCTCCCGGACCGGTACCCCTTTCTCCAAAGATCCGCACGTGGTGCGGCTCAACGACCGCTACCTGCTCTACTTCTCCATTCCTCCCGCCAAAGGAGATCCAAATTCAGGATGGAATATCGGTATTGCGGAGAGCCGCGACTTGATCCACTGGAGCAAAGTGGGTGAGATCACCCCGCATCCCGATGCCCCGTATGAGGCAAAGGGGCTTTGCGCTCCTGGCGCGCTGGTCAGGGATGGAAAGGTTCACCTCTTCTATCAGACTTACGGAAATGGCAGGAACGACGCTATCTGTCACGCTGTTTCGGTCGACGGCATCCACTTCGAGCGGAACCGCACCAACCCGATCTTCCGGCCGACGGGTAAATGGAATTGCGGACGGGCTATCGATGCGGAGGTCACTCTCTTCAAGGATCAATATTATCTCTACTTTGCCACGAGGGATCCCGACTATAAAAAGCAGATGCTGGGTGTAGCGGTGACTCCGAAAAACAGTAACTTCAACCGGGAGAGCTGGCGCCAGGTGTCGGATGCTCCGATACTGACCCCGGAACTGCCATGGGAGGGTGAGTGTATCGAGGGGGCTTCGGTCGCCGTCAGGGAGGGGAGGCTCTATATGTTCTATGCGGGGGCCTACAACAATTGGCCGCAGCAGATCGGTGTGGCCGTCAGCGACGATGGTGTGAACTGGGAAAGATTGTCCGACAAGCCATTCCTTCCGAACGGCAAACCGGGAGAGTGGAACGAGAGCGAATCGGGACATCCCCACCTTTTTACCGACGAGGATGGGAGGAGCTACCTCTTCTTCCAGGGTAACAACGACAAGGGGAGGAGCTGGTATATATCCCGGCAGGAGGTGATCTGGAACGAAGGATTACCCCAGCTGGCCTCCAATGGGCTCAAGCTCTGGTACCGGCAGCCTGCGGGCGACTGGAATGAAGCGCTGCCCGTTGGTAACGGACGATTGGGCGCGATGGTATTTGGCAATCCTGTCCGGGAACGGATACAGCTGAACGAAGAGAGCCTGTGGGCCGGTTCTCCGGTCAACAACAATAATCCTGAAGCATTGGGCGCTCTTCCGGAGATACAGCGTCTGATCCTGGAGAACAGGGTGGCGGAGGCGGTTAAACTTGCCGAGAAAAGCATGGTGGGGACCCCTCCCAGGATACGCTCCTATCAGACATTGGGAGATCTGCTGCTCGACTTTGGCGAACGGAAGGTAGAGGATTACAGGCGGGAACTGGACCTGCATACCGGTATTGCGAAGAGCACCTTCATCCATGACGGGACGCGTTTTACCCAGGAGGTGCTGGCCTCGGCTCCCGATAACCTGATTGCAGTACGGCTAACCGCCTCCGGAAAAGAGAAGATCAATCTCTCGTTGAGCCTCTCCAGAGAGAAGGATGCAACGATCCGGACAGAGGGAAGCCGTATCCTGCTCGCCGGTCAGATTATTGATGAGCAGGACTCCTTGCGGGGACCTTCAGGTGCACATATGAAATTTGCCGCCGAGCTGAGGGCGGTCAACCGGGGAGGCTCAGTTACCGGTAACGGAAAAGGACTTGTGGTAACCAATGCCGACGAGCTGATGCTGTTGCTGACTGCGGCTACCGATTACAGCTTGGAGAAGATCGATTTCGACCGGAGTGTGAATCCGGTACAGATATGTACGCAACTGCTCGACAAGGTTTCCGGAAAAAGTTTTGCGAAGATCAGGGAGGAGCATCTGAAAGAGTATGGTGAGCTGTTTCATCGCGTCTCACTCGACCTGGGAGGCGAGGATCGCTCCTGTTTGCCTACCGACGAGCGGCTCCGGCAAATAAGAGAGGGAATAGAGGATCCGCAATTGACGGCGCTTTACTTCCAGTATGGACGTTACCTGCTGATGAGTAGCTCCCGCCATCCGGGCAGACTTCCGGCCAACCTTCAGGGTATCTGGTGTCAGGATTTCGATGCGCCGTGGAATTCCGACTTCCATACCAATATTAACCTGCAGATGAACTACTGGCCTGCAGAGGTGTGCAACCTGAGCGAGACGGTTGAACCGCTCTCTGGCTTTATGCGGCAGGTGGCAGGGCCGGGTGCGGTGACAGCCGCCCAGATGTATAATGCCAGGGGTTGGACTCTCCACCACCTGACGGATGTCTTTGGCCGTACCGGGGTGATGGACGGTATCTGGGGGCTCTATCCGATGGGAGGTCCCTGGATGACCTTCCCGTTGTACGAACATTATGCCTTCACCTGCGATGAGCGTTACCTCAGGGAGGTGGCCTATCCCCTGATGAAGGGGTCGGCCCGGTTCGTGCTCGACTTCCTGATCAGGGATAAGCAGGGGAGGTGGGCTATTGCTCCATCCAACTCGCCGGAGAACATGTACATCTTGCCGCAGACCGGTGAGGCTCACTACATGACCTATTCGGCCACCATGGATGTGCAGATCATCACCGAACTCTTCAACTACTGTATACGTGCATCCGAGCTGCTAAGAGAGGAGAAGCAGTTTGCCGATACGCTCAGAGGGGTGCTTGCCGAGCTTCCGCCTGTAAGAATATCGCCTACCAGGGGAACTATCCTTGAATGGATAGAAGAGTATGAGGAGGCCGAACCGGGACACCGCCACATATCACACCTGCTGGGACTCCATCCAGGAACCCAGATTACCGCGGCCACGCCGGAGCTGTTTGAAGCCGCGAAGAGGACCATTGAGACCCGGTTGCGGCACGGCGGCGGCCACACCGGCTGGAGCCGGGCCTGGATCATCAATTTCTATGCCCGTCTCCTGGATGGCGACAATGCGGATCACCATATCAGGGAGCTGCTTGCCAAATCCACGCTCCCCAACCTGTTCGATAACCATCCTCCCTTTCAGATCGACGGAAACTTTGGCGGGACGGCCGGTATAGCCGAGATGCTGCTGCAGTCGCATACGGGCGAGATCGTACTGCTCCCGGCACTGCCTGCTGCCTGGGAAAATGGGAGTGTAAAGGGATTAAGGGCCCGGGGCGGGTTTGAGGTGGATATCGTCTGGGAGTCTGGCAGGGTGAAACAGGCAACATTCCGCTCACTGGCGGGTAATCCGCTACAGGTATCGGCACACGGGAAACGGATCTCACTTGCGTTGAAGGCAGACGAGAGGGTCACGCTGAACGGGAATCTGCAGGTGATGGAGTGAATCAGCTGAACGACTGGTCGAAATCGTGCAGTTTTTCCAGGAAACGGCTTCTCTCCAGTTCGGTGATGAATGAGGCCATGAAAGAGTTGCGGGCCAGCGTGAAGATGTCGTTTTTCGACAGCCCGAGCGCTTCGGCCGTCTGCAGATAGTTCTCGTTGATGTATCCACCAAAATAGGCCGGATCGTCGGAGTTGAGGGTGACACGGATGCCGTTGTCGAGAAATATCTTGACAGGCAGCTCCTCCAGTTTTTTCACCACCTTCAGTTTGAGGTTGGAGAGCGGGCATACGGTAAGCGGAATCTCCCGGTCGCACAGCTCTTCCATCAGGATCGGGTCGTCTATCGATCTGACACCATGGTCGATCCGTTCCGCTTCGAGCAGGTCGATCGCTTCCCAGACATATTCGGCCGGACCCTCCTCACCGGCGTGGGCTACTGCAAAGAAGCCCTCTTCGCGTACCCGGTTGAAGACGTTGAAGAACTTGCCCGGGGGATGACCCTTTTCTGAGGAATCCAATCCCACGGCAATGATCTTCTCCCTGTATGGCAGGGCAGATTGGAGTGTTTCAGAAGCCGACGCCTCGCTCAGGTGGCGAAGGAAGCACATGATCAGCTTCGATGATATTCCCCACTTCTTCCTGGCATCCTCCATTGCCCGGGTAATGCCATTGATCACGGTTGAGAAGCTGATCCCCCGGGCGGTATGAGTCTGCGGGTCGAAAAAGATCTCCGTATGGATCACATTGTCGGCAAGCGCCCTCCGCAGGTAACTCGCCGTCAGATCGTAAAAATCCTCTTCATGAACCAGTACGCTGGCTGCCGCGTAGTAGATATCCAGAAAATCCTGCAGGTTGTTGAACCGGTATGCGTTGCGGACTTCCTCCACAGAACCGTACCTAAGGGCAATACTGTTTCTTGTCGCCATCTCGAACATCAGTTCCGGTTCAAATGTACCTTCGATATGTACATGCAGCTCTGCCTTGGGAATTGACTCGATGTACCTTTTTAGGTTTTCGTCCATACGCTTTCCGGTTTTTATATTTTTGCAAAAATACACGAACCGTTCGGTTCCTGAAATAATTTGCAGAAGAATTTACCGCAGGTTGGGCGATAATGGCTATTTTTGCGACAATATAGATAAAAGCAAAAATTAAAACCAGATATCGTATGCGATCCGGAACAATAACTATCCTTTCGTTACTTTTTTCTTTACACCTTTTTGGCCAGGGGGTGACCGCCCATGTCAATCCCTTCATTGGAACCACCAACTACGGGACCACCCATCCCGGAGCGGTGCTTCCCAACGGCATGATGTCGGTGACACCCTTCAATGTGATGGGATCGGAAAAAAACAGGTATGACAAGGACAAACAGTGGTGGTCGACGCCCTACTCCTACGAAAACAGCTATTTCACCGGATTTGCACATCTCAACCTGAGCGGGGTGGGGTGTCCCGATTTGGGATCCCTCTTGCTGATGCCTACATCTGGAGAGCTGAATGTGAATTACGATGAGTATGGCAGCGGGTACTCCGATGAGCAGGCTTCACCCGGCTACTACTCCAACCGACTGACCCGATATGGAATCTTGACCGAAGTGACGGCTACCGAACGGACGAGCATTGCCCGTTTCACCTTTCCAGAGGGTCAGGCCAATATCTTGCTGAACCTGGGTGAGGGGCTGACCAACGAGAGCGGGGCCTGGATGCGTCGCATCAGCGATACCGAGATCGAGGGGATGAAATTGTTGGGAACCTTCTGTTACAATCCTCAGGCGGTCTTTCCCGTTTACTTCGTGATGCGGATCAACAGACAACCGTCAGCTTCCGGATATTGGAAAAGACAGCGTGAAATGGGTGTAGAGGCAGCCTGGGACAGCACGGCCGGTAAACGGAAGCTCTATACCCGGTACGGACGCGATATTGCCGGCGATGATATCGGGGCCTACTTTTCTTACCAGGTAGTGGAAGGTGAGACCATTGAGGTACAGATTGGGGTCTCGTTCGTCAGTACGGCCAATGCCCGTGAAAACCTGGAAAGTGAACAGCAGGGATTCCGGTTCGATGAGGTGAGGGCTGCCGCCAGTGAACGTTGGGAGCGGAAACTTTCCCGTGTCCGCGTGACCGGTGGGACAGACGACCAGCGGGTGGTTTTTTACACCGCACTTTACCATGCGCTGATCCATCCCAACCTGCTGAACGACGTGAATGGAGAGTATCCGGCGATGGAGAGTGACAAGGTGCTGACCGCCAACGGGAATCGCTATACGGTCTTTTCACTCTGGGACACCTATCGGAATGTCCATCAGTTGCTCACCCTGCTCTATCCGGGGAAACAGCTGGAGATGGTCCGTTCGATGGTGGGAATGTATCGGGAGAGCGGATGGTTGCCCAAGTGGGAGTTGTATGGTCGCGAAACGCTTACGATGGAGGGCGATCCGGCCATTCCGGTGATAGTGGACAGCTGGATGAAAGGGTTGCGCGATTTCGATCTGGAGACCGCCTACGAGGCGATGTACAAATCGGCTACAACCGAAGGGAAGCACAACCTCCTCCGCCCCGACATTGATGACTACTTGAAGCTGGGCTATCTGCCGCTCCGGGAGAAGTATGACAACTCCGTTTCGCACGCGCTGGAGTATTACATTGCCGACAATGCCTTGTCGAAACTGGCTGCCGCATTGGGAAAAAAGGAGGATGCCGCACTTTTCCGCAACCGGTCGCTCAACTATACCCGTTACTATTCGCCCCAATATGGGGTCTTCAGGCCGATATTGCCCGACGGAACCTTCCTGTCGCCCTTCAACCCCAAGCAGGGTGAAAACTTCGAAGAGGTTCCGGGATTTCACGAAGGGAGTTCGTGGAACTATTCGTTTATGGTACCGCACGACGTGCCGGGTCTGATCAGGATGCATGGCGGAAAAAGGAGGTTTACGGAAAAGCTTCAGGCGGTGTTTGATGAAGGTCATTATGACCCGACCAACGAGCCCAATATCGGTTATCCATTCCTGTTCAGTTATGTGAAGGGGGAGGAGTGGCGCACTCAAAAACTCACGCAGGAGCTGCTGGAAAGCTATTTCAAGAATGCTCCCGACGGACTTCCCGGCAATGACGATACGGGAACCATGTCGACCTGGGCGGTTTTTGCCATGATGGGTTTCTATCCCGACAACCCCACGGAACCATTCTACACCTTTACCTCGCCGGTTTTCGACAAGATCACGCTGCAGCTGGATCCTCTCCATTATGGAGGCAGGCAGCTGGAGATAGAGGTGGTTCGTACCGGCAAGGATGCACGGTACATCGATAAGATTGTGATCGACGGGAAACGGTTCGGTGGTTATCGCATCTCGCACGAGCAACTCACCAAAGCCGGAAAGATTGTTTTTTACCTGAAGGAGAGGTGATTGAGCCGGATCAGGCTGATCAATTTCATCCAGCTGTCGGGAAACCTCTTCGCAAACCGGTTGACACGCCACTTGCGAAGCAGTGATTTGGCCCACTTTCGCCACCAGCAGGCAAAGTAGAATGTGACAGGCATCAGCAGCAGATAGAGTAGGGCCCACCATCCGTTAGAAAAGATGGCCACTGCAAGGGTCTGGATCACAACGAATGCAGGGACGATAAAGAGTCCGGAGACAACACGGAGGGTAGGGATGAACTGATCCTCCTTAAAGAGCGTGAGCAATTTTCTATAGCAGAGGATAGGCAATATTCCGTTCAGAAACCCGAAAAGGGTCAGTGGCAGTGAAAGGGTCAGCAGCAGCAATTGCACTACGATCGAGACCGTTGATGCCGGGTTTGCAACATTGTCACGTGGCGATAACTTATGCTTGCCGAGGATATCCATTGCCATGCGGAAATCTCCAATCTGTCTGTCGAAGGTGGACCTGTCGTCATGAAACATCCTGTCCAGCGAATGCACGACCTCCTTCGAGGCCAACAGGAAGTCCTCCCTTTTTCCGGCATGCTTCTCCCTGGCCAATCGGGGAGCATTCCATTGGATGGCGCAGAGATACTCCTCGTAGAATGCGTCGTTCCATATGTTTACAATAAGTTCTTTCATGCGGCTCTCCAGTTCGTTTCGCAAAGAGTTGGCCGCCAGATTGGGATTCTCTTCGTACTGCTGCCGGAAATCGGCCACCCTGATCGGCTTTCCGAAGACCACATAGACATCGGAAAGGAATCCTAAAATATCGGGATAGTATACCCCGACGGGTATTATCTCGCAATTCAGCGTGAAATTCTCGCTCGCTTCAATGGGCAGTACGATACGGGAGATCGCTTTCTTGACGGGCAACAACGATATTTTGGGATTGTGGCTCCCTTCGGGATAGAGTGCAATCGGAATCCTCCTTTTCAGCAACTCTCCGCTCAACCGGAACGATTCGTTGTTGTTTCCCAGGTTTTCAACCCCGTCCCTGATCCTGTATACCGGCATGATATGGAGCCAACGCATGATGGCGGCCACGAAAGAGTTCTTGAATACGTCGGCACGCGCCAGAAAAACCGGCTCCTTCTTGCAAACATTCAGCAACAGGAATGGATCGACCACAGCATTGCGGTGGTTTGACGCAAATATCAGCGGATGCTCCTCGTTGATGTTTTCAGTTCCCCTGTATACAATCTTCCGGTAATGGAGGTTAAGAACAATCCGCTCGAAAAAACGGAGGAGGTCATATCCTTTGCTGTATCCGTACTTCATGATGCGACACTATTCAGTTTGGACGATTTTTTCCGCCAGTAGAAGGCGAGCACCAGACCGGCGACAATGTGCCATATTCCCCACCAGGCAGCGATGAAGGCCATCCCTCCCAGTTCAAGTTCGGACGGAAATATACGCGGGTTAAAGATCAGTGCCAGTCCCAGCCCCGAGTTCTGTATTCCCGTTTCGATTGAGATGGTTCGGCAGTTTATCTCGTTTACCTTGAGCGTCTTGGGGAGCAAGTACCCGCCCAGGAAGGCAATTCCGTTATGTAGAAGTACAATCAGGAATACCAGGTGTATATATTTCAGGAAGAGGGAGAAATTACCAGCCAGTGCGCCAACCAGAAAAGCGATAAAAAAGAGGACCGATGCAATCTGCACAGACTTTTCTACCTTTTTTACAAAGTTGGGGAACTTCATACCTACCGTCATTCCTACAATCACCGGAATTCCCAGAATGATGAAAACGGTACGGAACATCTCAACGGGGTCGATGGTTATGGGTACCAGCAGTGGGGATTTGCTGGCATAAAGCCCTCCCCAGAAGGCAAAATTGAGCGGGGTCATAAAGAGACTAAGCACGGTAGTGCCTGCCGTAAGGCTTACCGACAATGCCACGTTCGATTTCGACAGTGCCGAAACCATGTTTGAAACATTTCCACCGGGACAGGCAGCAACCAGAAGCATGCCCATGGCAACGGGAACGCTCGGCCGGATAGCAAGTACCAATAGATAGGTCAGTGCTGGCAGCAGGAGGTATTGCGAAATAATTCCGACAATTGCCGGTTTGGGGCTCATGGCGAGATCCTTGAAATGTCTGGGTCTGATGCCCAACGCCACGCCGAACATGATGAAGGCAATGGCGATATTCATTATGTTTAATGAGTTTTGGTTAAAGTTGAGTTGCACCGTATTCAGCTGTTCCAGATTGCCGAAGAGTGAGAGTAGGGGCACTTGTTGCATAGGGTGTACTTTATGATTTCCAGCCGCAAAGGTAACTTTTTTAAAAAGAAACACAAAGACAAACTCCGATAAATGTTTATCTCTTTCCGGGCAGTTGTTGAACAAGGTTGCCGCTACCTTTATTGTTAATTGTTCAGGCCGGAAGATCAAAAAAATATATATTTGTGGCGTGATCGCGAATTAATATCAACCGATCTGCCTTCCAAATGAGAACAGTTAAATATCTCCTCCTCCTGATCACCCTCATAACGGTGGTCCCGATCGACACACTTTCTGCGATCGAACCGAATCAGAACGAGACTTTGGACAAGATTGCCGTGGCATCCGAAAAGACCTCGATAAACACGCAACCCACCACCTTGGAAAGAACCGATATGGATGAGGTGGCCAATCTTCTTCTGGCAGCTTTTGCTGCTCTGGGTACGGTTCTTACCTGGCGGGCGATCCGCAGGGAGACCAAACAGCAGCAGATCAAGCGGACCTTTCAATCGAAAATTCTTTCCGACCTGATACGGCACATGTACCGGAACAAGGTTTGTGTATGTGCCGTACAGCAGAAACTCAGGGATCAGGGGTTCGACCGCTATTATCCTTCCGAAGAACATCTGCTTAAATTGAAGCTGTTGCCCGAAGATCTCCGTTTCGACCGGTTTGACAATACACCAGCCTTTTATGATATCCTGCACGAGCTGGAGTTGAAGTTCAGGAATTTCAATATCGAGGTTGATGTTTCGCTTGAGCACCTCAAGCTGCAAAATATTGGTGAAGAGACAAAAATCCGTGATCTGGAGGTGCTTGAGTTCAAATCGCAATTGCTGACCATCGATATCATCAACCTGATGCATACCTTGGGGCTTCCCGTGTTGGAAGAGAGCGTACACTCCGGGTTGGAACGTTCACCGTATGTTCCGGCCATAAAGGGGGCAAAGGAAGAGAGTGAGTTGTGGAGAAAGTTCCATCCGAAGATTGAGGCTCACTACCTTGAGTCGGTACGCAAGTTTCTGGTATCCAAGTCGGAACGTTATATGAAACTGCATCCGGTCGACCACCCCATGATCTCTTTATCAACTGGATCGGGAGATGAGAGGACCCGCTATTTCGATGATCTTCTGCAACTTTCCGATCACCTTAGGCGTGACATTGCAGGAGAGTATCAGAAAATCCATCTGATCCCTTTTCAATAATGATATTCCCCTTCCCACTGATGGTGCAATTGATTTAATTGCTACTTTTGGGGGAATAATGTGTCGCTAGGGAACAAACAATTGCTTATTCCGGAAAAACATGAAAGAGGAAAAACTGGATATTCATCCAATTGCCATTCACCTGTCGCAGACATTTGTAGCCATCATCCCCCTGCTTTCGGCCATATTGGGATATGCAGACAGACTTGTACGGTTCAAGACGATCAACACCCCGTTGTTGTTGCGGAAGATCGTGCTGAGCATTATCATCATTGTGCTTGCAATCGTTCAGGCGGCACTCTTCACGCAGGGCAGCTATCGATGGTACCTCTTGCTTCTTTCACTTGGATCGCTGGCTGTTGCCGTTCAACTGGGAATGCTTGGAAAGCAGCTTATCAACGTGATCCTTCCGGGTTCGATGGTGTTCCGTGGAGGGAAAAAGCAGGCTACACCCGGACAGAGAGGAACAACTCCGAAGATGGGTCCCGAAGAGATAGCCCGGCAGATAGCGGAAAAACAGGCTGCAAAAGCGAGGGCAGAGAGTGAGAAGTCTACCGGAGATAAATAGATACAACAAGATCATTATAAAATAGATAGATGGAAGAGAAGAGAATTTCTACAAAAAAATTATCCAGGAGAGGTTTTCTGGGAGCAGCTGCTGTAGCTGCGGCAGCTGTTGTGACACCCTTTTCCACGACGTATGGAAATACCGGATCGTCGGCCCGAAGAGAGAGGGTCCCCAGTTCCAAATTCCGGGGAGTGCAGATTGGCGCAATCACATACAGTTTCCGCGATCTGCCGGGTGGAGTTGATGCTGTTTTGAAAGCATGTGTTGATGCCGGATTGAGTTCGGTAGAACTGATGGGTACCGGCGTGGAGGAGTATCTCGGTGCACCTCTGAACCCGTTGTCGAAACGTCCTGCCGGTGCATCACGCAAACTTTCTGATGAGGAGAAGAGGGTACAGGAGCAGTACAACCGCGACCTGAAAGAGTGGAGACGGGTAGTGGGAACTCCGGAAAAGTATGCCCAGCTCAGGAAGAAATTCAACGATGCCGGTGTCAATATCCATATCTATAAATGGGTGGCCGGCAACACCGAGGAGGAGCTCGATTACTCCTTCAAGGTGGCCAAGGCGCTTGGGGCGATAGGTATTTCCGCCGAGCTGGACGATAAAAATGCCCGCCTGATGGGACCGGTTGCCGCCCGGAACGGCATGTATGCCATTTTACACAATCACTATCAGTACGGAGAGCCCGGTTTCGATCTGGACCGGTTACTGGCCTATTCGCCGGCCAATATGCTGAACTTCGATATTGGCCACTATTTGGGGTCGACCGGTTTGAATCCTGCCGATTTCATCCGGAAATACCACAAGAGGATTGCGAGTATCCACGTCAAGGACAAGACAAGTGCCAACAATCCCATACAGAAGAATACGAACCAGGTGTTCGGACAGGGCGAGACCCCCATTGCCGAGGTATTGCGGTTGATCCAGAAAGAGAGGTGGCCCATTTACTGCGATATCGAGCTGGAATACCCGGTTGCGTCCTGGTCAACTTCGGTTAAGGAGGTGAGAACCTGCATGGAGTATTGCCGACAGATCCTGATCTGATTTTTCCCTGCGGACAACTGATTTGTTCGGTTTTTTATGTACGTTTGTACAAATAAATAATCGGGGAGAGAGTATGTCCATACCATTAGCAGAAAGGTTACGCCCGCGGAACCTGGATGAGTTTATCGGCCAGACCCACCTGGTCGGTAAAGGTGCTGTGTTACGCAAGATGATCGATTCGGGCCGGATCCCCTCCATCATCTTCTGGGGCCCTCCGGGAGTTGGCAAGACAACATTGGCCAACATCATCGCCAACACGTTGCAAGCTCCATTTTATAAACTGAGCGCCATCAACTCGGGGGTCAAGGATGTGAGGGATGTGATTGAAAAGGCTAAAAACAACCGCTTTTTCGAATCTGCTGCTCCCATCCTGTTTATCGATGAGATTCACCGTTTCAGCAAGTCCCAGCAGGATTCGTTGCTGCATGCCGTTGAGACCGGAACCATCACGCTTATCGGTGCCACGACGGAGAACCCGTCGTTTGAAGTGATCCGGCCGTTGCTCTCAAGATGTCAGGTTTATCTCCTGAAGGCGATGGAGGTAAAGGATTTGGAGGAATTGATGAAACGAGCGCTGACCGAGGACGATATCCTGAGCGGAAAAGAGATCGAGGTCAAGGAGACCGGCGCTCTATTCCGTTTTTCCGGTGGCGATGCCCGCAAGCTGCTGAATATCCTGGAGCTGGTTATTGCCGCGGGCGATACCGGCGGCAAGATTGTGATTACCGACAAGAGCGTGACTGAGCGGTTGCAGGAGAATCCTGCGGCGTACGACAAGGGCGGAGAGATGCATTACGACATCATCTCGGCATTTATCAAGTCGATCCGCGGAAGCGATCCCGATGCCGCCATCTACTGGCTGGCCAGGATGGTTGCCGGAGGTGAGGATCCCAAGTTTATTGCCCGCCGTCTGGTTATCTCGGCTGCTGAGGATATCGGACTGGCCAACCCCAACGCCCTGCTACTGGCCAATGCCTGTTTCGATGCCCTCCAGAAGATCGGATGGCCCGAAGGACGTATTGTCCTGGCCGAGACCACCATCTATCTGGCCACCTCCCCAAAGAGCAATTCGGCTTACCTCGCTATCGACAGCGCACTTTCGAAAGTGGAACAGACAGGGAACCTGCCCGTTCCGCTGCACCTGCGCAATGCACCCACCTCATTGATGAAGGAGCTCGAATACGGCAAGGAGTACAAGTACTCGCACGATTACGAGAACAATTTTGTCAGGCAGGAGTATCTGCCTCCGGAGCTGAAAAGCAGCAGATTCTGGCAGGCCCAGCCCAATCCCTCGGAGGCGAAGATGAAGGAGTGGATGAAAAAACTGTGGGGAGAGAAGGGGTAACGGTCAATACCAATCCATTCCCCTGTCGTAGGGCGAGTTGCGCTGTTCATACTTGAGATCCTGCAGCATGGAGGAGTTGGCACGGATGACGAAGTTGTACGACTTGTAAGGGCCGATCGGGATAAAGTTGGCCGACATGCTCCAGCAGTGGAGGTTGCGGGTCAGCGAGCAGTTGATGCTGGTGAACTTCTTGAAATCGAAATTATAGTCGGTATTGAAGGTGAGGTTCCAGTTTTTTGTCGGCTGTAGAGAGCCGCTGATCCCCAGACTGTGTGTCAGCTTTCCCGGATACTCCATCCGCTCAAAATCGAAATTCTGCATATCATATCCATACCTTACCGAGTAGTTGAACGACAGATTCCACTGAATCGGATTTTTCAGGTAGCCATCATCGTCAAATTCACCCATGGACTGGCTACCCGTGTCGAAAACACTCCTCCTTGCGGCTGTTTCGTTGGGATTTCGTCCGATGGTGCCATCATCGGGCAGGTTGAGGTTGGCCTCCTCTGCCTCCTTATCGCCACCCTTCTCCTCTTTTCCTCCGAACAGTTTTTTAAAGGTTTCCTGGTTTACGGAGTAGGAGAAGGAGGTGCCGGTGCTTTGCAGTTTGCCGAACCCTTTTCCGTTCAGGATACGCAGCTTGTCCACCGCAACCGGTCTCCCGTTCTTGTCCAGTTCATAGATATAGGGATCCCAGGTGGCATTCAGGCTGAGGGTGTAGGATTTTGAAAACTTCAACCGGATATTGGAGTTGATTATGCTCCATTTCATGGAGTCGGCCATCATGTTGTAGCTGAAGTTGATTCCCAGGTCGTCGATCAGGCTGATCTTTTTGAAGCCGGTGGTGTCACTTTCGCTTTTCACCTTCATCTCCACGTTGTTCTTGAAATCGAATCCGACGCTTCCGCTCTCGCCGGTCGGCGCAGTTCCGAACATCATGCGCGAGTAGGGGGAGTAGCTGTACTCCACGTCATCACCAAACTCATTGCGATAGGTATATCTCTCGTAGAAGCCGTAGCGGGGATCCCCGAAGTCGGGCCGGTAACTCAGGCTGACACTGGGCGAGAAGACGTGGCGGATAGCCTGTACCTTGTTGCCGAAAATCTTCCAGGGAACAAACATCCCGTAGATCTTGGTGTTGGCGCTGATTGAGGCGCCGTAATCGTATATCCGTTTGAACCCGTTTATGGTATCCACAACCACGTTCCTTTTCTGCACAGGATCCCAGGCCTCCTTGACTCCACCGGTATACCAACGCTCGGTGTAATTGAAAGATGGCGAGATCTGGATCACATCGAGCAACGAAAAGGTGGCACTTACTGGAATGTTGTGGCGCATGCCGTTCTGCCAATCCTTGATCAGATTCGATTTAAAGAAGCGGTTCTCCTTGATTGAGTTTACCGAATTCCGGAACTCGCCCGAATAGCTCATCGAGATCTTTTCGTACCATCTTTCGGAACCAACCATCTTTTTGCGCTTGAAGGGGTAGATCCGGTTCATGGTGAAGGAGATATTGGGAAGGGTGGCCGATATGGTTGAATCGCGCGATACCTGGTTGATGTTCATCGATGCCGAGAGGCTCCAGGGGGAGTCGGGGAAACGCTGCGTGATATTGATGCTCGAGCTCTTGGTGTTGTTGGAAGATTCACGGGAGTAGAGCCTCGAGAGGTCATTCATATTGGCACGGCTGGTAGAGAAGTTCACGCTGGCGGAAAAGGTGCGGTACATGTTCGCTTTCGGATCCTGCGAGTGTGTCCAGTTGATCCTGAAATCTTTAGATACCGAATAGGCACCGGGTATATTGAGGTCCTTCAACCCCTTGTCGCCAATGACAGTATTGAGGTAATTGCCGTTCACGCTGCCGGAGAATTTGTACCGTTTCCGGTAGTTGGAGCGTGCCGAAAGCCCCCAGGTCCCTTTGGTATATATCTCGCCCGTAAGCGCCAGATCCACATAGTCGTTGATGGCAAAATAATATCCTCCATTGTGGAGGTAGAAGCCCCGCTCCATCTCGTCGCCGTACGACGGCATGATAATGCCCGAGGAGTAGGTCTTGGTGAAGGGGAAGAAGGCGAAGGGGAGGACAATCGGGAAAAGAGGGACATCGGCAACCACCAGCCAGGCCGGTCCGGTAACCACATCCTTTTCGGGTCGCACCTTGGCCTTGGAGAGGTTCAGGTAGAAGTGGGGATGGTCGTGCAGGTCGCAGGTGGTATATTTGGCATTTACCATGTAGAAGGAGTTGTCGGCATTCTTCTTCGCCGTGTTGGCGACGATATGCCCCTCTCCCTGCTGGGTGATGACGTTGGATATAAATGCCTTGCCGGTGTCGAAATTGTAGCGCACCTTTTTCATCTCATATTCGGTACCTCCCTGTGTAAACACCGGATGACCGAACTCCTTGCCTAACGAATCGAGTCCAAAAGTGGAGGAGATGATGCTGCTGTCGAGATTCATCGTAATCTGTTCACCCTTGATGGCCAGATCGCCATATTTCACGTCGGCTTCACCGTAGAGGAAACCCATGTTTCCCCTGGTAAATACCATCGAATCCTTTGCCGTGTAATATACGGGAGCGGTCAGTTTCTCCTCTTTCGGCAGGGAATCTACAGCAACGGAATCGGCAGGTTGTTGATGCAACGAATCACCCCTCAGCGTTCTTGTTTGGGAAAAAGAAAGTTGAGAATGTAGCGTGGTTACAAGTACAATATACAGAATGGTTATGAATTGTTTCATCAACGAAAAGCCCAATCCCTATTGATTTCAAGCGCAAAACTAATCAATTTAGGTTTAATACCGTTAAAAATAATCCAAAATAAAACTTAAGACAGATTTATTAACGCCTTCCGGAATGAGCCGAAATCGCTTGGAAGCTGGATGGTCTCTCTGTTTTTCTTCATGAATGCGGCCAATCCTTCAGGGATTTCAATCTCTTCCCCGATGCACCTCTCCACGCTCTCCTTGAATTTGGCCGGGTGGGCGGTTGCAAGGAAGATGCCAGTCTCCCCGGCTCTCTTGCTCTCCTTCAATGCCAGATAGGCACAGGCTCCGTGAGGATCCAGAAGATATCCCGACTCCTTATGGACCCTTTTGATGACCGATTCAATCTCCCCGTCGGAAAAGCGGTATCCGGAGATATCCGATGAAATGGCTTCATGGGAATAGCTGTAGAGGTCAAGGATACGGTCGAAGTTACTGGGAGAGCCCACATCCATGGCATTGGCGATGGTCTGCACCGAAGGTCGCGGGAGATATCTCCCGCTCTGCAGATACTCCCAGAAAACATCGTTACGGTTGTTGGCGGCAATAAACCGTTTTATCGGCAAACCCATCCGCTTGGCAAAAAGTCCTGCGGTGAGGTTTCCCAGGTTTCCGCTGGGGACCGAGATGATCACCTCCCGGCTGATTCCCAGTCTGGCCAGTTGCGCAAAGGCGTGAAAATAGTAGAACGATTGCGGCAGGAAACGGGCAACGTTGATGGAGTTGGCCGATGTCAGGTTCAGCTGCCGGTTCAACTCCTCATCCATAAAGGCCGACTTGACCAATGCCTGGCAATCGTCGAAGGTGCCGTCGATCTCAACTGCAACGATGTTCCGGCCAAGTGTGGTGAACTGCGCCTCCTGGATGTCGCTCACCTTTCCCGAAGGGTAGAGCACGAACACCCGGATCCCCTCCACTCCCAGAAAACCGTTGGCCACGGCACTCCCGGTGTCGCCCGACGTGGCCACCAGGACAGTTACCCCTTCCTGTCCCTGCTGCTGTACAAAATAGGATAACATGCGTGCCATAAATCTGGCTCCCACGTCTTTAAAGGCAAAGGTGGGTCCGTGAAACAGCTCCAGTGCATAAAGGCCCTCTTCCACCCTTACAAGCGGGATCTCAAAATTGAGGGCATCGGTAACAATCCTTGCCAGTTCGTCGTGGGGAATATCGTCACCGAAGAGAGCTCGTGCTACACTCCGGGCAATATCGGTCACACCCGAATGGACAATTTCACTGAAGAACCCCGCTGGTAACAGGGGGATCTCTTCCGGCATATAGAGCCCCCTGTCGGGAGCAAGTCCTTTTACTACTGCTTCCTGCAAGGTTGCGGCAGGCGCCGATTGGTTGGTACTGTAATAGTTCATCTCGGTCAGTGTTTGATCAGTTGCTTCATGAACTCATCCCCGTGGAGAAGGCCAAAAGCACCCCTTCTTGCTGTAAACTCGTCGTAGCTGGTTACCTCGTCTGGTTCAATCCCCTTGTAATATACCAGAAAGGGAACGGCGTCACGGGAATGGGCGCGGGTTGAACATGGAGTGGGGTGGTCAGGCAGAACAGCAATGGTGACAGGTTCGCTCCAGGTTGATATCTCTTTGAAAATCGGTTTTACGATGCGGGAATCGAGATACTCGATGGTTTTCACCTTCAACTCCGCATCCCCTTCGTGGCCCGCTTCATCGCTGGCTTCAATGTGCAGGAACACGAAATCGTGCTGTTTCAATGCATCCAGTGCGGCTTGCGCCTTCCCTTCGTAGTTGGTATCGTAGAGTCCTGTGGCCCCCTCCACCTGAATAACCTCCAGTCCCGCATAGACTCCGATCCCCCTGATGAGGTCGACCGCCGATATGACTGCTCCTCTCCGGATGGGGTATTTCTCGTCGAGCCGCTGCATGGCCGGGCGATAGCCGGGCGACCAGAGCCAGATGCTGTTTGCTGGATCCTTGCCCCGGGCAACCCTTTTCCGGTTCACGGGATGGTCGGGCAATATCTCCTGCGAAGCGAGAATCAGTCTGTTGAGCTCGTCGGCGGTCTGTTGAGCCGATTTCTCCATTGCCCTTATCAGCAGTGGACGAAAGGGCTTCTCGGGAACATCGTGGGGAGGGGTGCAGGCGATCCGTTTGTCGCCCCCCTTCATTTTCAGTAAATGACGATAGGAGACACCCGGAAAGAAGCTGAACCGTTCACTACCCAGCCTGTCGTTCAGGAAATCAATAAGTTCTGCGGCTTCGGGTGTGGTGATATGTCCAGCCGAATGGTTCTTCAGCAGCCCTCCCTCGATTGTCACCAGATTACACCGCATCGCCATTTCGTCAGGGAGGATGGGCACCCCCATGGAGGCCGCCTCCAGCACGCCCCTGCCCTCGTAGACGCGGGGAACATCGTAGCCCAGTACTGAGAGGTTGGCGATCTCGCTTCCCGGGGTCATGCCTTCGGGGATAGTGTCGAGCAGGCCGCTTCTACCCCGCAGTGCCAGTTCATCCATGCAGGGTGTGTCTGCCGCCTGCAGCGGAGTCTTGTTGCCCAGTCTGCCGATGGGTTCGTCTGCCATGCCGTCGCCCAGAATGATGATATACTTCATAGCGCTTCCATTATCTGATGTTTGCAATGGAGATGATGTCGGAAAAGACTCCGGCGGCAGTAACGCTTGCTCCTGCGCCATAGCCTTTGATGACCATAGGATATTCGTTGTAACGTTCGGTTGTGATCATGATGATGTTGTTGCTCCCTTCCAGATCGTAGAAGGGATGCCCCTTTTCAACCTCCTGTAATCCAACTTCACACCGGCCGTTGTCGTATGTGGCTACAAACCGGAGTTTCTTCCCCTCCTTGTCGAGCTTCTTTCTCCGGTTCTCGAAGCTTTCGTCCACTTCGTGAATGGTTGCCCAAAACTCCTCGAGGGTGCTTTTGAAATATTTTTCTGGAATGAAGAGCCGTTTGTTGACATCCTCCTGCTCTATCTGCGCTCCGGCTTCACGTGATAGGATCACCAGTTTTCGGGTCACATCGAGTCCGCTCAGGTCGATGCGCGGATCGGGTTCGGCAAACTGGGCCTCCACCGCCATTTTTATGGCTTTGCTGAACGGGACCTTTTCGCTGATCGTGTTGAAGATAAAGTTCAGAGTACCGGAGAGTACCGCCTGAAGTTTCACGATCTTGTCGCCCGAGTTGGTAAGGGAGTTCATGGTGTTGATAATGGGTAATCCCGCTCCCACATTGGTCTCAAAAAGAAATTTGGTTCCGGTTTTCCGGGCGGTCTCCTTCAAGAGGAGGTAGTTTTTATAGTCTGACGAGGCGGCAATCTTGTTCGCCGTTACCACCGACACATTGCGGGATATGAGGCTTGCATAGAGATCGGAAATGGCCTGGCTGGCAGTACAGTCCACAAAGACAGCATTGAAGATGTTCATTTTCAGTATCTCATCCCGTATCAGTTCGGGAGAACTTTTCATCCCGTTGGTCATCAGGTTGTCGTAGTAATCCTCGAGGGGAATACCGTCGCGCGAGAAGAGAGCCTTTCGACCGTTGGCAATCCCAACTATGTTGATTTTCAACTTGTTCTGTTCTTCAAGAATATGTCTTTGCTGTCTGATCTGCGCCAGCAGTTTGCTTCCAACCGTTCCGGTTCCGATGACAAAAAGATTGAGTTCCTGGTAAGGCGAGAGGAAGAAGGAGTCGTGGATGATGTTCAGTGCCTTTTTCAGGTTCCTCTTGGCAATCACACAGGAGATGTTGGTCTCCGAGGCCCCCTGGGCCAGTGCAACAACACTGATGCCGCCCCTTCCCAGTGTGCCGAAAAACTTGCCGGCAACACCCGGTACATGTTTCATGTTCTGCCCTACCACTGCAATGGTTGCCAGGTCGTACTCGACAATGATCTCGTTGATGCTTCCCATCTCGATCTCTTTTGCAAACTCCTTGCTGAGTACCTGTTGAGAAAGCGGGGCATCCTGTGTGCGGACCCCGATGGAGGTGCTGTTCTCAGAGGATGCCTGTGACACCAGGAATACGCTGATTCCGTTATCGGCAAGGGCGGTGAAAATTCTTTTATTTACACCGATTACCCCAACCATGCCAAGTCCCTGTATGGTGATCAGGGCAGTATCGTTGATCGAGGAGATGCCTTTGATGATTTTGCCGTTTGCAGTAGGTTTGGTGTCACGGATTAGCGTTCCTTCAGCCTCCGGTTTAAAGGTGTTCTTTACCCGGATAGGGATACTTTTGTGATAGACGGGGAAAATTGTGGGAGGATAGATCACCTTTGCCCCGAAGTTGGAAAGCTCTATCGCTTCCGTAAAGGAGAGCTCCTCGATAACGTAGGTTGATTTGATGATTTTGGGATCAGCCGTCATGAAGCCATCCACGTCGGTCCAGATCTCCAGCACCGATGCGTCGAGGGCCGCTGCGATAATGGCTGCCGTGTAGTCGGATCCTCCACGTCCCAGGTTGGTAATATCGCCATCCTCCTTGCTCGAAGAGATAAATCCGGGTACAATAGCCACCTTGGGCAGCGGTTCATTCCGGAATGCCTCCCTGATCAGTTCATTGGAGTAGGCGATATCGGGAATATGGTGGTTGAACTGTTTTGTGGTCTTGATAAGCCTGGTGGAATCATAGAGCCTGGATCCTTCGATTATCTTGTTCACGATCAGCGCCGAGAAACGTTCGCCGTAACTGACGATCTTGTCGGATGTCTTTTGCGACAGGTCACCGATGAGATAAACACCCCGCAAGATGTTGCGGAGATCTTCAAACATCGGTTCGATTTTTTGTTTCAGTTCCTGTTTATCACTTGCAGAGGGCACCATCTTTTCTATCATTTCATGATGCCTGAAAATGATCTCTTCCAGTACCGATTGATAACCGGGGTTGGTGTTGAGCGCAAAATCCGCGGCCAGCAGCAGACGGTCAGTAACGCCGCCCAAGGCGGATACCACAACAATAACGGGCTCTCTCTCTTTTTCTATGATATTTTTGACCAGAAGCATACTTTCGGGAGTCCCTGAGGATGTCCCACCGAATTTCATGACTTTCATCTGTACAAATGTTTTTTTCCGTTCATAACGGTACTAAATGTAACAAAAAATGTTGGATGGCAAGTGGCAGATCGGTTGATTTGCCGGTGGCAAACAGCGTTGCCGTGTAGATGTAAAGCTTTAGATAACCCCCCAGGGGGTCATAGTCATTGTGAAAGGAGTCGTGTATGTTGAATATGAAAAAATCATTCTAACCTTTAAATGTGTTGCAAAGATAAAGGAATAATTCAATAAAATGATTAAATTGATAAAAAAAAGCTCTTTTGCAATTGTATGCCGGAAGCCTCCATCGATAATTCCCGGCTCAAGATCCTCTTGTCGGCACATCATGGTTGACGGGGATACTTGCGAAAGCAGATTAACTTTATTTTTCTATCTAAGTGAAAAGGGATATATTTGCAACATGAAGTTGTAGCGATATAATAATCAACAAATAAGAGGAAAATGATGAAGAGAAGATCAGTTACGTTTCTATTGCTGGCAGGCCTGCTGCTGTTGTCTGTCGGCTCGTGCACCCAAAACCGTCAGAAGGGGGGAGACAGGGGGGTGGCACTGGTGGATGAGAATGTCTCGTTTGCGGCCGGGCAGTATTCGCTGATGTTGGCCAAGCTTGAAGACTCCGCCAGGATATTGAACCCCAAGTCGGTTATCGACGGGAAGATGAAATATATCCCCCCCCAGGAGTGGACCTCGGGCTTCTTTCCCGGTAGCCTCTGGTATCTTTATGAGCTGACTGGGGATGAGAAGTGGATGATGGAGGCGGTAAAGTATACCGAGTCTCTCGATACGATCCAGTACTTCACTGACAACCACGATGTGGGCTTCATGATCTACTGCAGCTACGGCAACGGGCTCCGCCTGGCGGGTACGGAGGCCTACAAGGGGGTGATCGTGAATGCTGCCCGTTCGCTGTGCACCCGTTTTGTCCCGGCGGCCGGCATCATCCAGTCGTGGAACGCGAGCAAGGCGAAGGGGTGGGAGTGTCCGGTGATTATCGACAACATGATGAACCTGGAGCTGCTGTTTGCCGCGACGAAACTCACGGGCGACTCCACCTTCTACCGGATAGCGGTGAGTCATGCCGACAACACCATCAGAAACCACTACCGTCCCGACTACAGTACGTGGCACGTGATCGACTACAGTAAGGCCGACGGCAGCGTCCGTCACCGCAACACGCACCAGGGGTACTCCGACGAGAGTTCGTGGTCCAGGGGACAGTCGTGGGGAGTCTACGGTTATGTGCTCTGCTACCGCGAGACGGGCGACCAGAAATATCTGGATCAGGCGGAGAAGGCACTGGAGTTCATTGCCGGGCATCCGAACTATCCGGAAGATGGAGTGCCCTACTGGGACTTCGACTCGCCGGATATTCCGGATACCTACCGCGACGCTTCCGCGGGCGCGATCCTGGCCTCGGCCCTTTATGAACTGTCGACCTACTCGGACAGGAAGGACTACAAGGGATGGGCCGACCGCATCATGACCACGCTGTCGGGTCCGACATACCGGGCCCCGTTGGGCGAAAACGGCGACTTCCTGCTGATGCACTCGGTGGGTAGCCTTCCCCACAACTCGGAGGTGGACGTGCCGTTGAACTACGCCGACTACTATTTCCTGGAGGCGCTAAAGCGTAAGAGGGACCTGGAAAAATAAATGTGGTGCGACATACTGCCACCTGGCCCCCTCTCCCGAGGAGGGCCGATGGATACGAGAGGGGGGCTGGTGGTTGTCCTATTTGACCACAACCACATCCTTGAACATGAAGCCATTGTCGCTGATCCGTATCGGTAAACCGCTGGCAGTGGAGACGTTTTTCAAGACAACCGTTTTCGTCGTTATGAAAGGATACTTCTCCACGTACCCCTCACTGCTCTTCTCCTTATTGAAATTTGCAAAGATGGCCGGCCCCCGGTATCCTTCAGGGTGGGCAGAATCGTCGATCTGCAGGTTCTCGATGGTGATCTTCGACGGCATATAACAGGTATACCCGAAATCGTGTTGTCCGGAGTTGTAGCCGCTGATCAGACTTACGTTACCCGACTTCAGCCCTCTTGGCACGAAACGGCAGTTGCGGATGAAAAACTCGCCCTCCCACGTACTTCCGTAATCGGAACGCAGATTGACCAGGTTTGTCCCGTAGATGGTGGAATTCTCAAGGGTAAAGGTGCCGCATCCGATGGCATTGATGCCCTGGTGCCCCAGTGTAGAATTGCGAATGGTGGCATTGGCAACACCCATGTGTGCATCAAACCTGGAGAAGGTGCAGTTGTCGTAAACGATGTTCTTGCAGTAGTTCGATCCCATGATGCCCCAATAGTCGGGGTCGTTGATGTCGTTGGTCTGGCTGCAGTTTTTGAACGTGATGTTCAGCGCCCTGGTGATGCTGATATCGTAGGTGCCCATGGAGACCGGAACCCCTGCCGAACCGATGGTGCGGTAAACCTTGTGGCCGGTCATGAGCGTATTCTTCACCGTAACATGGGTAGAGTTGCTGATGCTGATAAAGCCGCCATACGGCGCACCATGTTCACCTTCACCGGTGACCCTGTGCTCCAGCCCGTCGATAATCACGTTGGACCGTCTGACATGGATACCCCGTGAATAGTAGTTGTATTTCGATTCCTCCCTGTTTGCGATGGTGATGAACCTCCCTCCGGAGATAGTGAGTATGGTCTCATCGATGGGAAGCACAGTCATATCGGTGATCTGGTCGAAATCCCAGATGATGGGAGTATTCTTGTCCACCACACCGTTCTTATCGACAATAAATATGTCTGTCTGCGACGAGCCGTTGTTTTGATTGGGCCCGAAGCGGATATAACGCTTGACGTTGGAGTTGGTAACCGTGATAAGGGAGGGGCCGGGTAGGGCAATATCTACTCTCTCCTGGCTCTTTTTCAATGGAGAACTCATTGCAGGCTTGAAGGATTGTTTGACGGAGTTGACCGAGAAAATGTCGGCCGTCCGGTCCTCCACACTGGTGTCGTCAATGATGAATGTGGCGTTGCTGAAGTCGGTGTCGGTCTGTATGTCGACGGTCATTTTTCTCCCTCCTATATAGTAGGTGGCGTTTTTGTCAGCTTTAACCTTCAGGTTGTGCTTGTTGGCAAATTCATGTGTTGCGGCAATGGCCCCGATATCGTCGCTCTTTCCATCGCCCTTCGCGCCGAATTCGCTGTAGGAAACCCATCCGCGTTGCTTCAGGATATCCGGATTGATCTGGCAGAAGAGCTGCGGGAAACTACATCCGGCTGTAACGATCAGTGCAAGGAGATATTTCTTTTTCATACAGTTGAAGATTTTCAAGATAGGCCCTGGTTATCGGGAACAAAAGATCTCCTCCGGCAGGTATTCCATTCTCCCTGCCTTGAAGAGATCTACTCTGTTTTCGACTTATTGGATAGTAACTCTCAGTGGATGATCGATCTTCTCCTTCTCGGTCTTTACAAATTGTGTCCAGTCGTCAAAGCTGTCGAAACCGGCTTTGCTCCATCCACCTCCGGCAAAATAGGTATATGCCTCTCCGGGGCGGTACCTGTTGAGACCTGCAAAATGCCCCTCCATAACCGTGACCGATTCAAAGCCTGCCGGATGGATGGCTGCGGTATAGATGGTGCCGTTGGCCTCGTTTCCCGGTGTTTCATACGCGATGATGCCTCTATCCTGGAAGGTTATCGCTGTTTTCGTCGGATCCATGACAATAGCTGTTGCCAGGGTCAGCTCCTCGCCTTCGGTTTCGAAGATATTGGTGACCTTGTTGAAGAGACTGTAGGCGTCGAGCGAGATGATGCGCTGTTCCGTCACGCTCTTCCCTCCCGCCGGATATGGTTCGTAAGTAAGCTTGAAAGTGAGGCGTAACGGTCCGTTGTCGATCACTTCGGCCGTAACGAAATTGTCGCCCAGGCATAAGGTGTCGTGATCAACAGGAGCGGTCATGCCCAGTCCGAGCGATCTGCCCACCTTGTAGAAATCGAGACCTTCGCCATGATCCTCATGGTAGGAGGCGATACCGGCCAGATCATCCCTGTACCATTTGTCAATGATCAATGCCTCGGTCCGCTTTGCCCAGAAATCCATTCCGTTGCTGATCTCGCCGGTGGCCTTCAGTGCCGGTCCGTATAGGCGGAATGCAGTACGGTTATTTTCCCAGGCGAAGTCGTCTTTCCTCTCCGGAACCAGTCGCCCGTATACTAACGGTTCAAATCTCTCCGGTTCACCCTCCTTGAAAGTGAAGGTCTGCGTTTCACCTGCTTTCAAAGATACCGGAAAGATGACCGATTTCTGGTCGGTTCCGGCGGTAACAATCTGCCAGGGCAGTTGTTTTCCTTCGCTATTTACCAGGATCACTCCCTGCTCGGTTCTCCCCAGTTTTGCTTCAATTTCGCTCCATGACACTTCGGCCATCTGGTTTTCACGGTCGGTCGACCCCGGATTCTCCACAGTCAGCACCACCTTGTTCCCCGAGGAGGCACATCCCATTAGCAGGGCGGTGAGTAGCAATGTTGCTAAAAAGTTGGTTTTCATATTGATATTTGCTTGTTACGGTTGTTTGCCGATATAAGCCAGTATACCTCCGTCCACGTACAGGATATGTCCGTTCACGAAGTTTGAGGCTTCAGAAGCCAGGAATACTGCCGGACCAGCGAGATCTTCGGGTGTTCCCCAGCGGGCGGCCGGCGTCTTGGCAATGATGAATGAATCGAACGGATGTCGCGATCCATCGGACCCTCTTTCCCGCAGGGGAGCAGTTTGGGGTGTGGCAATGTAGCCCGGGCCGATTCCGTTGCACTGGATGTTATATTGACCGTATTCGGAGCAGATATTCTTGGTCAGCATTTTCAATCCGCCTTTTGCTGCGGCGTAGGCTGAGACGGTTTCACGACCAAGTTCACTCATCATGGAGCAGACATTGATGATCTTTCCGTGACCCTTTTTGATCATGTGAGGGATGACAGCTTTTGAAACAATGAAGGGTCCGTTCAGGTCGATATCGATAACCTGGCGGAACTCGGCGGCAGACATCTCGTGCATGGGGATACGTTTAATGATTCCGGCGTTGTTTACCAGGATATCAATAACACCGATCTCCCCGGTTACCTGTGCAATAAATCTATTTACCCCCTCTTCATCGGTCACGTCGCATACGTAGCCATGGGCTTCAATCCCCTTCTCCTTGTATGCTGCAAGCCCCTTGTCCACCAGCTCCCGGTTGATGTCATTGAAGACAATGGTAGCTCCTGCCTCGGCGAAAGCGGTAGCAATGGCAAATCCTATTCCGTAAGATGCTCCCGTTACGAGAGCGATTTTACCTTCCAATGAAAAATTAACCATCTGACAACTCTTTATTTAAGTTCGACAATCTTTGAAAAGTCCTGATCGCCGTAATCGAGGTTCTCACCTGCCATGCCCCAGATAAATGTGTAGTTGCTGGTGGCGGCGGCAGAATGGATAGACCATTCGGGAGAGAGCACGGCCTGATCGCCTCTCATCCAGATGTGACGGGTTTCGTCAACCTCTCCCATAAAATGACATACAGCCTGGTCGTCAGGAACTTCGAAATAGAAGTAGGCTTCCATTCTGCGAGAATGGACATGTGCCGGCATGGTATTCCAGACACTGCCCGGAGCAAGTTCTGTCATGCCCATCTGCAGCTGGCAGGTAGGGAGTACCTGGTTCACGATCATCTTGTTGATGTTGCGTCGGTTGGAGGTTTCCAGTGAACCCATCTCGGCCACAACCGCCTCTGCCTTGGTCACCTTCTTGTCTGGATAGTTGCGGTGAGCCGTGGCCGAATTGAAATAGAACTTGGCCGGATTGCCGGCATCGTCACTTTCGAAGTATACTTCACGGTCGCCCGAACCGAGGTAGAGCGCCTCCTTATAGTCGAGAGAGAACACTGTCTCACCCACCTTTACTTTTCCCTTGCCTCCCACGTTGAAGATTCCCAGCTCGCGGTTTCGAAGGAAGATGGGTTGTTTCAAAGGGTCTATCGCCTCGAGGTGAAGTGATTCCTTCACCGGCATCGCTCCCCCCACTATCATGCGGTCATACATAGAATAGACCATGTTCACTTCGTCTTCCGAGAAGACCCTTTCAATCAGGAAATCCCTGCGCAACCGTTGCGTATCGTACGATTTCGCATCTTCCGGATGTGCAGCATAGCGCAGTTCATAATTTGTTTTCATAATTTTATTGTTGGTGAATAGTTAGCGTTAAAAACGTAGATCTACAAATTTAGCCATTTTTTGTATCAATTCAAAATATTGCTCCTCCCTCCCGGCTATCCTCTACTCCGGTTCAACTATCTGCCTTTCACTTGTCAGTTTCTCTCTTAACAGGGTGTAATCCAGCTCCTGAACCGCCTGGTTTTGGTCGATGGCCAGGCAGGCGGCAGCCGCAGCCGACTGTCCCAGAATCATGAACACCGGCTCCATCCGGATCGAACCAAAAGCGATATGGCTCGATGAGAGACAAACGGGAACCAGCAGGTTGACACACTCCTCCTTTTTGGGAATGATCGACCTGTAAGGAATCTTGTAGGGCTTCCGCGGATGAACGCCAATGTCACCCTCGTTCTGCACGTAACCTTCCGCAGTCACATACCGCTGCACGTTGTGGGAGTCCATGGTATAGGATCCCATCCCCACCGGATCGGGAACCTCTACTTTTCCAAGGAGTTCGTTTTCGGTGGTCACATGGCTGCCGATCATCCTTCTGGCTTCGCGTATATAAAGCTGGTGCGGCCAGTTGCCGTTATCGGTAAATTCGTCGGCTGCCAGCCCCCATCTGCTCATCTCGCGCCTCACCTTTTCGGGAACCCGCTCGTCGGTCGACACGAAATAGAGCAACCCTTTCTGGTAGTTCTCGTGCTCCCTGATGATCTCTTTCCGTCTCTCGTAGGATGCTTCGGGATAATCGTAGTTCATTCCGATAAAATCGGTGCTGAAGGGACCATGGTTGTTGGTGTCCGTTTTGCGGTTCGGAATCATGTCATACTTGTCGAACCACTCGTCCCATCCCGATTCGAACACCCTTGCCAGCAGCTCATAATTCTTCGGGTCGTAGTTCTCCGGCTTTTCAAACGGTACCCGGTTGTCGGGATGGTTGCTCATGCAGAGCCTGAAACAGTAGGCCTGAATCTTGTTATCCCCCGTACAATTGGGCCGGATCGGTTCGTCTGAAACGTAGGGGAGGAGTCCGCTGCCGGGATCGTCCGGAACCACGTAGGGGCTGATGTCGGTTTTGAAGTAGTGTCGGTGGTGATATACCCCGGCCTGCACGCCGTTCCACTCTTCGTTGTAGAGCGAGCAATCCTCCCTTCCTACGGTATAGCTTACACCGGCACTGGCCATCAGGTCACCCTCGTAGGTAGCGTCGATAAAGATCTTCCCCCTGAATGTTTTGCCGGAGAGTGTGGTTATGGAGAGGATCCTTCCCCCTTCGGTCTCTACGCCCGACTCGCGGTCCAGCCATTCGTCGCGATACACCGGAATATCGTATTCGCTGATAAACGCTTCAAAAACCTTTTCAGCCACATGCGGTTCGAAGATCCACATGGTCCGGTTCTCCCCGTCGATCGCCGGGGTTCCCTGTCCCCTGTTGCCATATTCCGACTGCTTTTCCCATTTCCAGGCACTGGAGTCATTGTAGTGGAGCCATATCCTGTGATAAAACTCCCTGGAGAGTCCGCCAATCACAGCTTTGTTGCCGGTATCGGTAAATCCCAATCCTCCCGATGAGAGTCCACCCAGATGTATGTCCGGAGAGACGATGATCGCCTTTTTACCCGATTTAACCGCCTCTACCGCAGCCGTAACCGCCGCGGAAGTGCCCCCGTATACAATAACATCTGCATGGTATCTCTCCGATCTTCCACAAGCCTGCATCAAAACCAGTGCGGCTGTGATCAGTATGTATCCCGATTTTTTCATGTGTCGCTGCTACTCAGTACAACAAAATTAATATATTTCTCCAATGGTACCGTTAATTTCGCTGAAAAACCAAACCCCCTTCATCCATGTGACCCGGTATAAAGAGTCTCCTTTTTCTTCCAACCTGTTTACTAAATCTGTCGCCTATGTATAGATTAAGATGCATGAATAGAGATGTTTATCTTTAATTATATATTCTTTTTATCTACTTGAAGGCCTAATTCCGTTTTGAATGGATGGTGTAGGCTGTTAAATTTGTCTCACATAAATTTAATTAAATTTTTAATTTGTGCCACTCCTGCTTACGGGCAGTCTACCAGTTGGACAAATAGAAAAAGAGATGTATATGGCATTTAAAACGACGAAAAGATCGATATTCTTGTCTGCTCTTATTCTTGTGGCTTTCAAGAGTATCGGTACTGCATTTTCCCAAACGGCGTGGTTTGCAGACGGGTATCATGGTGGAATCTATGGTCATTATCCACTCTGGCAGGCCCGGTTCATGGTAGATCACTTGACGAAGAATCCAGACTGGGCGATCAACCTGGAGATAGAACCTGAAACCTGGGACTCGATCAGCGTTGTCGATGCAAAAAATTTCCAGGATTTCCAGGAACTGGTCAAACGCGAAGGGGTATCTGGAAGGGTGGAGTTTGTTAATCCCACCTGGTCGCAACCCTACTGTTACAACATATCGGGCGAGAGCATCATCCGTCAGTTCCTCTACGGAATGGAGAAGACCCGCGAATACTTCCCGAACGTCCCTTTTCAAACCTATGCGGTGGAGGAGCCCTGTTTCACCAGCAGTCTCCCCGGGATATTGAAAAGCCTTGGATACAAGTATGCGGTGTTGAGAAATCCCAACACCTGCTGGGGCGGTTATACCTCTCCATTCGGAAAGGATCTGGTCAACTGGATCGGGCCCGATGGCACATCGATTGTGGCAGTCCCCAGATACGGGATAGAGCAGTTATCTGACGAATCTACCTGGCAGACAGAGTCCTGGACAAACTCCATCAATTTTATCGAGAACTGTTTCGCGGCAGGCATCCGTTATCCGGTAGGAATGTGTTTCCAGGATGCAGGGTGGGATGGTGGTCCCTGGCACAACGAGTACAAACCCTCGAAGTATACCACCTGGTCTGGCTATTTCGAGATGGTTGACGGGAAAGTGGAACCTGAGGATTGGCATTTCACTCAGGAGGATGTCAGACCGGGGCTGGTCTGGGGAGCCCAGGTAGTGCAAAAGATTGCCCAAAGGGTGCGTCATGGAGAGAATCTGTTGATAACTGCCGAGAAGATAGCCGCGATAGATCATCTGACAAGCGGGACACCCTGGCCGAAGAGCGACTTTGATGAAGCATGGCGTAACCTGATGCTGGCACAGCATCACGATTGCTGGATTGTGCCCTATAACGGAAAACCGGGAGATACCTGGGCAGACAAGGTAGAGAGATGGATCATGGTGGTAGACCGGATTGCTTCCGGGAAAATCGGTTCTTCCGGTTCTCTCTCTGACCATCAGGTTATCCGCGTTTTCAACACCCTTGGTGCGCCACGTGAAGAGCTGGTTTCGGTGAACCTGCCTCAGCGGTTTGAAAAACATGGAGTATCGGTACTGGATCAAAACGGTAAACCGGTTCCAGCTCAATTATCGGTGAACGACCGCGAGGAGAGGGTGCTCCATTTCAGGGTGACCGTCCCTGCAATGGGATATAGGACCTATCGCCTGGTCGGGACCGACGAAGCGCTATCCGCAAATGATCTCCGAAGCGGAGTAAATATGCCTCTGGTGATCACTACACCCTTTTATGAAGCGAAGATCGATCCGGCTCGTGGTGGAGCCCTTGCCAGTCTGATTGACAAGAAAAATGGAGGTCGTCAGTTGGTTGAGGATGGAGCCCTTCTGAATGATCTGAGGGGATTCTTTTTCGATGAAGGGAGATTCCATAACGGATCTGACCGGATGGCGACGGTAACAGTGGTGGACAGGGGGAGCCTTTTTACCCGTGTGAAAGTGGAGAATCGGTTGGCAGGTCATCTCTACCGCCAGTGGATCACCTTCTACGAGCACGATCCCAAGATAGATTTTTCCCTGGAGATCGAGTGGGAGGGACAACCCTCCATCGGTGCGTACGACCAGCGGAAAAGCTACAAGGCAACTTCGCGTGAGAAGGCCTTTTACAACGATGCATTCAAGCTGCATGTCAGGTTACCCTTCAAGGGTGATATTGGCAGAACGCTCTACAAGAATGCTCCATTCGACGTTACCCGGAGCAGCCATGAGAATACGCTCTTCTCCAGCTGGGATAGCCTCAAGCACAATGTGATTCTGAACTGGGTTGATATTACCGGTGAGGCCGGCGATTATGGCGTAGCACTATTCTCGGACCACACCACCAGCTACTTGCAGAGTGAAGAGTTGCCGTTGGGACTCACCGTCCAGTATGCAGGGATAGGACTCTGGGGAAGAGATTACAAGGTGGATGGCCCGACACGGCTGAACTACTCGATCCTCCCGCACCGGGGCAACTGGAATGACGGAATGGTGGAGTGGAACAGCAGCTGTTGGAACGAGCCGCTTGTGGCCCGTTTCATTGCAGACGATCAGGATCCGTCTGAACTCTCGCTGTTTGAGACGGGAGATCGTCATCTTCAGGTCGTTTCGGCAATCATCCAGGGTGACGATTTGCTGGTTCGCCTCTACAACGGCTCCTCGAAAGAGAATCCTGGAATGATAAGTTGGAAAGGCAAGGCAAGGCAGGTGGAACAGGTAGAGTTGGACGGCAGGCTTCTCAAAAAAGTTTCGACAGGAAGCGGCAAAAATGGTGAATTTGTGACGGCAACGCCTCTTCCGCCATTTGGACTTGGAACGATCCGGCTAACCGGTTTCTCACAATAGTCGACAGATGAATCAATTCAATTATTATATAATGAAAATCAAACAGTTGAAGCTAATAAGGCTTGTAGTCATTTTTACCTGCTTATCGGGTTTGATGCTGATATCCTGTACCGGATCCGGCAAACCGGCCGGCGATGAGTTCTCTCCTGCCGATCTGGTAAACCCTTTTATCGGGGCAAGTACCAGCACCTCGGCTGCGGGGGTTTATCACGGTCTGGGTAAAACCTTCCCGGGTGCAACCACCCCTTACGGGATGGTGCAGGTAAGCCCGAACACCATTACCGGAGGCGACAACAGTCCTGGATATAGTTTTGAACACGAGACTATTGAGGGATTTGCCTTCACCCAGATGAGCGGAGTGGGATGGTATGGCGATCTGGGAAATTTCCTGGTGATGCCCACAACAGGTCCGCTCAAAACCATCGCCGGAAAGGAGGATGGATCCATTTCCGGATACCGTTCCCGGTACGACAAGGGTACCGAGTTGGCCAAAGCCGGTTACTACTCGGTTAAGCTGACCGATTATGGAATCAGGGTGGAGAGCAGTGCAACACCCCGTTGCGGTATACTGAAGTTTACCTTTCCGGAGAATAAACAGTCGAGGATCCAGGTCGATCTCGCACGGAGAGTAGGCGGAACATCGGTGGAGCAATATGTGAAGGTGGTTGATTCCACCACCATCCAGGGCTGGATGCGTTGTACCCCGGAAGGAGGTGGATGGGGCGATGGAGAGGGGAAGGTGAACTACACCCTCTACTTTTATGCCCGCTCAAGTAAGCCGTTCGAACAGTACGGCTTCTGGAGTGCCGATATACCGGCAGAGTGGAAACGGAAACGTGAAGATGTGACTGCTATCCCCTACCTGGAGAGGGTGGCCAGCGCACCCCTCATCACCGATGTGGATGAGCTGCACGGTAAACACCTGGGCTTTTTTGGCGAGTTCGCAACCCTTGAGAAGGAGGAGGTGACAATGAAGGTTGGCCTCTCGTTCGTCGACCTGGAAGGGGCCGAGAAAAATTTCAACCGGGAGATCGCAGATCTCGATTTTGAGGGAGTAAAAGAGCAGGCCCACCGGATGTGGAATCAGGAATTGAGCAGGATCAAAATTTCAGGTGGAAGCGAGGATGAAAAGACCATATTTTACACAGCGCTTTACCACACCATGATTGATCCCCGGATCTTTACCGATGTGGATGGACGGTATGTCGGCGGTGACGGAACGGTCCATTCCACGGGTGAACGGTTCACCAAGCGAACCATCTTCAGCGGCTGGGATGTTTTCCGGAGCCAGTTTCCCCTTCAGACGATTATCAACCCCCAGTTGGTGAACGACCAGCTAAACTCGCTGATCACCCTGGCTGAAGAGAGCGGAAGAGAGTATTTTGAACGGTGGGAGATCATGAATGCCTACTCGGGGTGCATGATCGGCAACCCGGCCATCCCCGTGCTGGCCGATGCATATGTGAAGGGAATACGGTCATACGACGTGGAAAAAGCGTTCCGATATGCCGTCAACAGCTCCCGTCGTTTCGGTAACGATTCGCTGGGATATACTCCCTCCACCCTCGGCATCTCCTATACCCTGGAGTATGCTTATGCCGACTGGTGTATTGCCCGTCTGGCCGAGGCCTTGGGCAAGAAGGAGGAGGCCGGGGAATATATGAAGAAGTCGCAGGCCTACCGCTCGATCTTCGATCCCGAAATGGGTTGGTTCCGTCCCCGGAAAGAGGATGGAAGCTGGTATCCCTGGCCCGAGACGGGACGCACTACCGAATGGTACGGCAGTATCGAGTCGAACCCCTATCAGCAGGGATGGTTTGTTCCGCACGATGTGGAGGGGATGGTAGAACTGATGGGAGGCAGGGAAAGGGTGCTCGAAGACCTGACCCGCTTCTTTGAGCTGACCCCTGCTCATTTCCTGTGGAACGACTACTATAACCATGCGAACGAGCCGGTTCACTTCGTGCCGTTCCTCTTCAACCGGTTGAACCAGCCCTGGAGCACCCAGAAATGGACGAGGAGCATATGTGCAAGGGCATACCGCAACGAAGTGGAGGGAATCGTGGGCAATGAGGATGCCGGACAGATGTCGGCATGGTACGTCCTGGCCGCCTCGGGTATCCATCCTGCTTGTCCCGGAGATACCCGCATGGAGATCACCAGTCCCGTTTTCGAGAGGGTGGAATTTCGTCTCGATCCAGCCCATGCCACGGGTGACAAGTTTACCATTATCGCTCATGATAATGGCCCTGACCGCATATATATCCAGCGGGCGTTACTGAACGGGAAAGAATACAACAAGTGCTATATAGATTTCAATGAGATTGCCCGTGGAGGAGTCTTGGAGCTTTTCATGGGCGAGCAACCCAACGAGAAGTGGGGATTGGAATAACTATAGATCGAATCATGAACCAATCACAAGTTAAATTATCACTAAGATGAAAAGAAGACAGAATGTAAATGCACCGGGCAGAATGCCCATTCTAATGAAAATGATGATGGTGCTGCTCCTGTTCCTTGGTATGGGATTGAACGTGCATGCCACGCCAAGCCCAGATTCCCAACAGACGGGGAGGAACATCACGGGAGTCGTGGTCGATGAGGAGGGTGAACCGGTTATCGGTGCAACCGTGATGATAAAGGGTACCGACAGGGGTACCACCACCGGTATCGATGGCAGTTTCACCTTGAATATCGCAGGGGGAGACAAGCTCCTCGCGATCTCGTATGTGGGCATGATCACAGCAGAGCTCGAAATCGGAAACAAGAACCATTTCGAGGTAGTTTTACGTACCGATGCGGTGCTTATGGAAGACCTGGTAGTAATCGGTTATGGAACCCGTTCCAAAAGGGATGTCTCCATCGCCGTCAGCTCGGTGAAGAGTGAAGAGTTGAACGAACGCCCCTCAGCCTTTAACATCATGGAGAGTATTGCAGGTAAAGTGGCCGGTGTGACCAATATATCCATGTCTGGAAGGCCGGGAGGATCATCTTCCCTTCGTGTGCGAGGCATGGGTTCAATCAATGCGGGGAAGGATCCCATCTATGTACTTGATGGCGTGGTAGGGGTAGACCCCGGCATCATCAACTCGGCAAACATCGAGTCGATCGATATTCTCAAGGATGCTGCGGCTACCGCCATGTATGGAGCACAAGGCTCGAACGGTGTGGTATTGATCACTACGAAAAAAGGCAAGAAGGGCAAAGGCTCCATTACCTATGACGGTAATGTCGGTTTTGGCTTCATGACCCGCGAGCTGGACGTACTGAATGCAGACGAGTACATGGAGGTACAGCGGAGGAGTTACGCATACAGCGGGCAAGTGATGCCTCATCTGCTCACACCCGATGAGCGGCTCTTCTATTATGCGAAGGATGGATCGGGAAATTACCGCTACGATGATAACGGATTGCTTATCGCCTCGCCCAAGTATGATACCAACTGGCAAAAAGAGCTGACACGGACCGCGGTCACGAACGACCATATCCTCTCTTACAGCTCGGGTTCAGATGATACCAGCATATATGCTAGTCTCGGCTACCAGAACCATGAGGGTATAGTCAAAGGGTCGGAGTATGAGCGGATATCGGGTACGGTAAACGTCAATAGCCGGATCAAGGAGTGGCTCAGGATGCAGGTCGTAGGTACGGTAGGAAGTCAAAAGGGAAACAATAACGACATGGAGAACTCTTTCGGACAGGGTGTGGTTCGCAACATGATCGAGATGCCGCCCATCGTACCTGTCAGGTATGAAGATGGAACCTGGGGCCGGAAAGGTGATTACATGTTTTCGGAGGAGGGGGAGAACCCGCTACTGCTGTTGCGTGACAGAAGGGACGAATGGAAGCAGAACTTCTCGCTCTTCAGCCTGAACACCACCATCGATCTCTCCAGCAAACTGACCTTGACGCTGCAAGGAGACCTTCAGCAGACCTACCGGAAGCGGATGAGCTACGCAAAGGCAGGATTGCAGGATGTGAGCGAGAACAACGGCGGCTATGCAGATATCTACAACTATGACAATCAGAAGATGAGTAGCGAGAACTACTTCACCTACAACGACGAATACCTTTCCGGATTGCTTCGTTCCGAATTCGTATTGGGAGCCAGTTGGTACTATAACCGTTCCGAAAGTTCGTCGTCGGGTTCCGAGCAATTCTTTGACGACTCGTTCGGCTATCACAACCTCTCGGCCGGAACCACCTGGCACGAGCCTACCTCTGGAATGGACCAGAACACCATGAACTCCTACTATTTCAGGATGAACCACAACATCAAGGATAGATACCTTCTCGGGGCTACTTTCCGTGCCGACGGGGCATCCAACTTCGGTGCAAACAACAAGTACGGTTTCTTCCCTTCAGTATCGGCCGGTTGGCATCTCTCGGAAGAGGAGTTCTTCGAGCCGTTGCGTCAAACGGTAAGCCAGGCCAAGCTAAGGACAAGTTACGGTCTTGTTGGAAATGCCTCGATTCCCAGTTACCGTACCATTTCGCAGTACGGAAACGGCACCACCATCTTCAATAAGGAACTCTCTTCATTCGTGGTGTTGAGCAATCTGGGCAACAAGGACCTGAAATGGGAGTCGTCGAGCCAGTTCAATGTGGGACTCGACCTGGGCCTCCTGAATAACCGGTTTGAACTGATTCTCGACTTCTACAGCAAGTCGACCCGCGACCTGCTCTTCCAGAAACAGGTGCCCATCACTACCGGATACTCCACCACATGGACCAACCTGGGCGAGATTCGGAACAACGGGTTTGAAGCAACATTTACATCACGAAATATCAATACCGGCGATTTTTCCTGGACAACCGACCTGGTATATGCGACGAACAAGCTGATGACGATCGACATCAACGGGGAGACCATCGAGACCGGAAACAACACCATCGCACGCGAAGGGATCGAGTGGGCCTCCTACTATGTCTACAGGCGACTGGGCACATGGAGCCTCCAAGAGGTTGAAGAGGCTGCCAAGTATGGCAAGAAGCCGGGCGATATCAAGTACGAGGATGTGAACGGTGATTACAAGATCGACGAAGCCGACCGGCAACTGATGGGTAATGGTCGTCCCAAGGGGAATTTGACCATGGTGAACAAATTCTCCTACAAGGGGTTGTCGTTACTGGTCGACCTCAACTACGTATATGGATTCAAGATCATGAGCATCACCCGTGCCATGGGAGAGAACCGTGCCCTCTACAGCAACAGCATGAAGACGATGCTGAATGCGTGGACACCGGAGAACCAGAACACGATGATCGCTGCACTGCGTCTCCCCTCCGATCCCTATTTCGGAGAAAACGAGAAGGACTCCTTCATGCTGCACAAAGGTGATTTTCTCCGTCTCCGCAACGTCTCACTGACCTATACCTTGGGAAAAGAGATGCTGAGATGGCTCAAGGAGGTGAACGGTCTTACGGTTGGCGTGTCGGCCGAGAACCTGGCGCTCTTGACCGCTTACCCGGGTTACGATACCGAGCTGGGTGCCTTCAGCACCGATAACGGGCAGAGTATCGATTTCTACTCTTATCCACGGCCAACTACCATCACTGCAAACCTGAAGATAACATTCTAAAACGAAAAGCTCTATGAAAAAGATATTATCACCACTAAACTGGTTAATTGCCGCGGCACTTACCCTGGTAGCGTGCGACTCCTTCCTGAAAGAGGACCCCAAAACCTTTCTCAACCCCGAGTCGTACTACCAGAACGAAAAACAAGCGCTCGCCGCGGTGAACGGGGTTTATACCTTCCTCGACGATATTTTCGATTCCGATGTGGAACCGGGTTCACAAAACTACATCTTCCTGGAGTTTCTGCATGGTTACGGAGAGCGGGCACGCGGTTCCGGCACGCAGGACCTTGCACAGGCGAACAGCCTGATGGTTGCCGAAAACAACGGATATGTGCAACGGTTCTGGGAATCGGCCTACCGCGCCATTGAGAACTGTAACAGTATCATTGAAGGCATTGAAGGGATGGCAGAGGGAACCATCAGCGAAGCTAAGAAGAATCAGTTCCTGGGGGAGGTCTACTTCCTGAGAGGATACTTCTACTTCAACCTGGTGAGGCTTTATGGACCGGTTCCGCTTAAACTTACTCCAACACGCGACCTGAGCGATACCGAGATTGAACTCTCGAGCATGGAGGAGGTATACAACCAGATCGATGCCGATATGGTCAAGGCTGGAGAACTGATGGAAAATCTTCCGTGGACCAGCCTGGAAGGAAGGGTTACCAAAGGGACCGTAAAGGCGATGCATGCCAAAGTTCTCCTGACAATGGGGGGCTACCCGTTGCAAAAGGGGGCGGAATATTTTGCCAAGGCTTACAACAAGGCCAAGGAGGTCTATAACAGCGGCAGTTTCTACCTCTTCGACAATTACAACCAGCTAAGGAGTGTTGAGAATTCAGGTGAGATCATCTGGTCGCTTCAGCGTGAGGCAGACAACGCAGGCAATCCTCTCCACTTCGCTCTCTTGCCATACCCGGCACCGGCAAAACCAGTTTCTGCAAGTCCCGCTTATGGAGGAGCAGTAACGGTTACCCAGCTTTTCCTTGACTCCTATCCAGAAGGAGATCGCCGGGCTGAGGAGCAGACATTCTACTACTCGGCAAAGGAGGCACTCGACGGATCGGGTGTGGTTGAATTCGACAGATCGTTTATTTACAAGTACTGGGACCAGAATGCAGCAGTTGTCGGCAAGTCGGGTGCAAACTTCACCCTCTTGCGTTATGCCGACCTCCTTCTGGTTATGGCCGAAGCGAAGGCGAGGGCTGATGGCGGTACCACGAGCGATGGCGACGCTATCAATGCATACTATGCGGTGCGAAGCAGGGCACTGCCTGGAGAGTTGAAACCCTCCTCGATCACTGCCGATCAGGTGTTGAAGGAGCGCTTCTGGGAGCTTGCATTTGAGAATCAGACCTGGTTCGACATGGTGAGAAGCCGTAAGGCGTTGCATGTGATGACGGGTGAGATGGTAGAGCTGATCGGTTACCAGACACCTGGACATACCAACCCCTTTACCCAGGAGAGTCTGTTGCTGCCTTATCCGATCAGGGAAAAAAGGCTCAATCCGAACCTGACACGGTAATAACCTGTTATAAAATAAAGTAATTCAATAGCAAAGTGAAAAGATGCGACTATGTAATAGAGTAAAACTGACCGTCTCTATCCTCTTCCTCTTCCATATCTCCTGCTCTAAAGGCGATGAAGGTATCAGGAAGAATCCCTTCGAGGAGGATGGTTCTGCCGTCCAGATCTCAATGACGAGCAGATCAAATGCCGATACGCTCTTCGTGAGCTGGGAGGTGGGCGACATTGATTCGCGGTACGACCATTTCCGGTTGGAACTTTCAAAGCCAGGCAAGGCGATCACCTTATCCAAGGGAGAGACCTCGACATTTTTTACCCGGTTGCCATACAACGAACCGGTTCAGGTGATCCTCACCCTGATGGATGGAGAAAAGGAGGTGACCAGACGGAGCCTCCAGACCAAGATCGATGGCCTTGACCGGTCGATTGCCCGGATAATCATCCCCGACAGGGGAGGCGTGACGGCAGGTGACGGCATGTACTCCATACCATTGCCCGATGGCCGGGTTATCTTCCTGATGGGGGATTCCTATATCGGTCCTGTGACAAACGGTCAACGTTCCACTTCCGACCGCATGTACCGTAATACCTATTTCCTCTACGACCGTGAGACGATGAGGGTTACTCCGATTTACGGCTTTGGTGGCAACCCGCAGGCGTCGGCGGCCGTTCCTCCGGGTTACCCCGATGAACGGAAATGGTATTGGCCCGGACATGGTTTTGTAAACGGAGAGAAGCTTTATATCTTCCAAACCTTGATGTATCAGGGAGCCGAAGGGATGTGGGGATTCATGTACGAGAGGACAGACCTGCTGGAGTACTCTCTCCCGGATCTGGAATTGATCAGGGTAACAGCTGTCCCGTATGAGGGTTCTGCCGATGTCCACTTCGGAATGGCGGCACTTCACGATGGAGACTATAACTATATCTATGCACAGGTGGATGTGCGGAACGATTTTGATCCCATCTCTGAAGTGCTGGCTGCTCGCGTACCGGAGGGAAATCCCTACGGAAGCTGGGAATATTACACCGGTTCGGGTTGGAGCGGTAATCCCGCGGATGCGGTCAAGCTGGAGGGGTTAGCTTCGGTACCGGTCTCCTCGCAATTCAATGTTTTCAAATTGAGAGACAAGTACGTGCTGCTCACGCAGAAGAAGACCTTTAATTCGGGTGAGATTTACACATTCGTCTCCGATACCCCGGTTGGACCGTGGCGGAACAAGAAGTTGATATTCAAGACGTATGAGCAGGACACCCCCAATCTTTTGACCTATAATGCAATGGCGCATCCCTGGTTCGAAAAGGAGGGAATGATCCTGGTAAGTTACAACGTCAATACCGAGGTGTTCGCGCAGCAGTTCAGCGACGTGAGCAGCTACCGGCCCCGCTTCTTCTGGGTAGATATCGACACGATACTCCATTAATGAAAAAAAAAAAGAAACGAAAAAAAACAACAGTCATGAAGATAAACAAGAGCATCATATATTTCCTGCTAACGGTATCTATCGCCTTTACCGGGTGCGAAGATGAGAACCGTACCCTGATGTCGAACGACACTCCCGGCGATTACGATATCCAGTACGGATTGTTCCATGTGTATCAGTACGATGAGGTGAATATTAACGGAATCGACATCGCCTCTAAACTCGATTTCTTCGATTCCTTCCGTTTAACGTTGCACTACACCGATAACCGGATCAGTGGCGTCACCTTCGATAACGGGGAGGTGCCTTTTCTCCCCTTCGGATATGAGATTCCGGAGGGCAGACAGGAGGCCTACCTCAATACCGACGCGGTTCCCAATGAGCTGAGACTGAAAGGGTCGGAGACGGTGGTGGCATACTTCGAAAAAGGGGAGTTTATTATTCCTTTCCAGCTCGATTGCAGCGCCCTCTCTTACAAATACACCTTTAAAAGCATTAACCCACATTGCAGCACGATTATAAATAGAAGTTAAACTTACCCTCTATTTACGTTAAATCCGCTTGTTTTACGTCTGTTTGCTGACCATAAATTTTTGTATCAGGCTGATATTCAATGT
>Ga0116191_1000104_pt1 | contig 77295 bp, 59 predicted proteins | sample AD_UKC111_MetaG_FD_89897 | JGI IMG/M metagenome (GOLD analysis project Ga0116191, IMG submission 89897) | Active sludge microbial communities of municipal wastewater-treating anaerobic digesters from Hong Kong - AD_UKC111_MetaG | ecosystem: Engineered > Bioreactor > Anaerobic > Digestate... | reverse complement strand
TTGCTGTTGTTGTTGGGTTAGGAATATTACTAGCAATTTCGCCACCAACAGGAATTACTGTTGGTGAAGCAGGTGTAGCTGCAGCAGGGTTGAATGTGCTTCCACTACCATACCGATACTTATATCCTGTTCCATATCCCGACAATGTAATTTTACCATCAGAATTTACAAAATTTCCTGTGCAAGTTGGTGCTGTAGTGCTGGCAGTATAAGTTGGTGGCACACAACTACAATTTACGGCATTCAATGTTAATGTCTTATCCGTAAAACAAGTAGAATCCGCACCATATACTCTAACTGAATACAAAGTATTTACAGTAGGGTTTGGCAAATTATTGACAATTACTCCATTAGTTGGAATAGTAGTTCTTGTAGCAGGAACAGCAGCACCTCCATTAAATGCAGCTCCAATTGAATATTGATATGTTGCTCCAGTTGGGAATGCTGATAAAGTTATCGTTCCATTATTATTTGAAACTGTTCCGTTACAAGTTGATGGAGTTATACTCGCTGTATATGTTGGAGGGGTACAACCATTTGCACCACAATTAGTGGAGTTCAGTGTTATTGTTTTATCAGAATATGCATTTGCACAATAGTTTCCAGATAATCTGACAGTATATTGTAGAGATGTAGCTGGATTTGGAATATTGACAATTGTTTCGCCAGTTGGTAGGGGTTGAATAGTGGATGGAATTGCAATATTTGGATTAAATGTAGAACCTGCTGAATACTGATAATACATCGAATTTTGTGGATGATTGCTGATTACTATTTTTGCATCATTATTTGGGCTACCTCCGTTACAAGTTGCCATGATTGGAGTGGCATTGTAGGATACAATTGAACCACCAATACAGCTAAATTTTGGAGTGTAAAGTATAGTAGATCCGTTATTGTTATAGGACACCTCTCCCTCTAATGGGTTAAGTGTATATGCTAAACCAACATTTACATTATTTTTTAAAACAAGTCTGAGAGTAAATAATACTGAATCATTACTTGCAAGTGTAATAGGACCATTTGAGGAAAAATATGTTACCAATATTTGTCCTGAAGTATCTTTTATATTAAAATTCCCACTAATTGCTAAACCAACAATATTAGGATTAAAGTTGATCATGGTAGCAGATGAACTTGGTACAGCAGGAATTTTCCAAGTTTTTAATTTTGAAGTGTCAAATTGCATTGTAAATTGAAAACCTTCAATGTTTGTAAATTTTTTGCCGATAACATTTACACTTACCGTATCCCCTACATTGCCAGTTATTACACTTGGTGAAAAAGATAATTGCAACGTATCAATCGCTTTCAAGGTAGGTGAAATGCAAAGCAAAAATCCTATCAAGATAAGATTTATACTCTTTCTTAAAATTCCTTCTGGCTTGGGATGTGAGGAATGGGCTGGGACGAATAATTTGTTGATTACTAACATAACTTTAAAATATAGAGGATTTTCAATCATTAAATAGTTCTAACTTTACGATCCTTTTTATTAATCAATTTCTTTTATTAACTTTTGGGAATAAATTCTATTCTTGGTTTTGAGATGGACAATATATAATCCATGTAATTGGTTTTCGAGATTGATATTGATTGATTGATTATTTTCTAATTGACTAAATGTTTTTTGAAGAATTTTTTGACCAGTTGCATTCAAAACACATACTTCCTCAATCGGATCTGATGAAGAATTAATTTGAATGTTTTGCGAAAATGGATTTGGATAAATTTGGAATCCTGAAGATTCAATATCTGAGATTGATGTAGGATTACATTCTTGAACACAGATATAACCTGGAACTATATTTGGGTATCGATTCAGAATTACATTATTGCTGTCTTGAACGATTTCTAGATATTGTTGATTTGAAATATCTTCATCAGCTTTGAGGATTGTTTTTTGACCTTTCTTCCCTTTCACATAAAATCTTACCTTGAAAATACTCGAATTATCGGGTAAGTTAATTTTAGAATTGGAAATAAAGACAAAGAAGAAATTACCCTTACTGATTTCTTTAAAATTGAAATTTAGCGTATCAACTAATTTGAGTTTTTCTTTGCCAATAATATCAATGAAAGTAACAACGGAGGTGTCCCATTTGTATAAAAATTGAGCTGAAACGACACTGTCAAAATTTTCAGTCATAATTGAGTCGATCACAATGGTGCCAGGATTAGCAATTGCTTCAGTACTTCTCAAGGTTACTTGAGAAAAACTATTTGTGACGAACATCAGAATCAATACAATGCTGTATAAAAATTTACATTTCATAACTTTCAGCAATGGGTTTTCGGCTTAATAGTAAATTGATTTTGTGATTATTATCTTGATATTTCAATCAAAAACCACGAAATAAACTACTTAAATTATTATTCTGTTTTTTTAGAAAAGCTTTTTAAAGCCTTCAGGAAAACAGTACGGGAAAAAATCTAATATATACTTAGTTTATTATCAGCTAATACTATGCCATTTTAAAATAAAATATATTTTTTGTTATTTTTAATAACTTTATATCGTTGAATTTCAAAGAAATACAAATAATATTTTTTCGTAAAATATTTTTCATATTCCATTTGAAAGTGCTAAATACCAAATTAATTACTGAAATCGGTTGATGTAGATAAGTGTTACTTTGAATAAAATCAATCTCATGCAATGTAATTGCAGTTATCGGCTGAGATAAAAATGAAAATTTGTTACTTATAATCATAATTCATGGGTATTTTTTAATAATTCTTAATTACATTACCCACAAATAAATCATGAAAAATTCAATTATGATATTATGTCGGAAAGAAAATACTCGAAGTCATCTTGCCGTTCATGGGAATGTGATTTAATTTGACTCATCAATACTTTAATTGATTCGTTCTGACTGCAATATTAGATGTATTTAAAAGGCTAAAACATACCCTAAAAAGGGTATATTGAAAAAGTGGTTCTAATTTGCAAGACTAGAACCACTTTAAACTATTGATTATTAATAATTAATATCTAATCCAAAATTGTCATTTTTTTTGTAATTATTCCAAATGATGATTTGATTCGATAATATATCATTCCTTTTGCATTCCATTTTTGAGTATCAACGCTAATTTGATTTAATCCTTTAGAAAAATTATCCTTAATTTGATCAATTATTTTTCCAGAATTATCGATAAAATCTAATTGTATATTATCATTCTGCGGAATATAAAATGAAAGTATCGTTTGTCCATTTGTCGGATTTGGAGTATTCTGATACAATTCGAATTTGGATAAGGGAACAAAATTGAAATCAATATTTTTCACCTCATTTCCATTGATAATTAATTGATCATATGTATCAAAAGAGATTAATTTGCTCAAAATACTATTCGATTTTGCACGGAAATAAATGTTGAAATCAATAGTCGATTGTGCTGGTTGAGCTTTGCCAATCCACGAAATTATTACTTTTCCATTCTCTAAATTTATACCAATATTTTCGTTTGAGAATCCTTCTATTGATGATTGAATGTGATCGAATGCTATACTTTGAACATTATAGTTGAAAGATAACTGCAACCCTTCAATTTGGTCAATATTTTCTAGACGAATAGGTAATGTAAACAATTCATTTTCATTTATTTGTTCATCATTAATATCAACCTGAGTTATAGATCGTTCAATATTGCCATCTGAAAAGTCAGAGATCAAATTATTATAAATGTCGCCAGTTTTGATAGCTACAAAGGTGATTGGATTATTTTGTTTTGTAGATTTGAATGAATATGCATTATAATTTGCATCCAATTTATCCAAAACTTGATTTCGATATACAAACTTCCAATTAGTGTTGTTGGTAAAATAATTTTGACTTTGGAGAATTATTTTCCTCAATTCTACCATATCACTTAGAGAAATTTTATTGTCGTTATTTACATTGGCAGCTATTTTTAAATATGGATTTTTGATAGTGTCTATCCCTTGTACATGGCGATATAATTTGACCACATCTATCGAATTTACATTCTCAATAAGATTTGTTTTGGTAGTTTTTGGTGTGATTATATATTCTTGACCAACAATTGTTGGCACCACAATAGCTTGATTGCCAACTGGATTGTAGGTTTTCTCTTCGTTGGTTTTTGTGTTTTTCACTACCAAATAGGTATTTTCCATTGATAATGTCTCAGCAATGTTTTCAATGGCAACCACTATGTTGCTAGTTGTTGTTATGTTACTATCACAACTAGCCATATTGGATTGTACATTTACATAAGTTTCGACATAATCGAAATTATCTTCTTCATCTATTGCAAACAGAGCAACTCTTACATTTTTACCCACATCGAATCCGTCAAAAATAATGTATTGATTCATGGCTAATACTTCGTTCAATTTTGGTTTTGGAGAAAATGTGCCACTTCGAGCTAATCGCAATCTCAATTTGTCCATTGGTGTACAATTGTCCCAACTGAAATTATTCACATATTTAGCATCCAAAGATAACATACAATTGTTGGGCATTAGATTGACAGCCAATAGTTTAGCTACTGGTGTTGGTTTTGTGCAATTCTTTATAGTGATTAATTTATGACAGGTTTCTACGTTACCACAGCCATCCTCTACTGCCCACATTATTCTATGTGTTCCATACGTTAAGCCACTTGAAGCTGTTAATTTTGCAATTGATCCTGACCCTGTAATGTCCAATGTGCCATCGTCATTCAAATCTATTTTCCAATAATAATTCAAAGAATAGCTTGGCACACAATCACTTTTAGCAACCGCAGTTAATTTCACAGTGTCCATTTTGCAAGTTTTCGAATAAACACAAATCGTATCATTTTGACAATACTTTGCATCAAAGACTGGCGGAATATTAGTTGTAATTTTGAAAATCTGTGTATGTGTCCATTGTCCAGGTCCTGTTGGTTGATTCACATTATAAGTGCACCAATCAATAACTTTCCAAGTTCTTAATATTTTTCTACAGCCAGGAGCGGTGATAGTATAGAACTCATCTTTATAAGTATATAATATTTGTCCACACCCATTGCCATTAATAATCGGTTTTCTATAAGCAAGCGGTAAGCTATCGGGGTTCAAACTACCATTGCATTGGTACAAAATAGTATCCTTGGGCCAAATAATATTAGCTTCTGTAATGGATTTTCCAGGCAATATCGTTAAAGTCTGATTGCAAGTCGCATATCTTCCTCCTTTGTCAATTGCTGTGAAAACTCTTGTAATAGTCCCTAAACCACACATAGATTGATTCGAAGTTGAAGAAACTGTTATGGTCTGAATGCCACAATTATCACTTGCAAGTCCATCAAAACCAACAGGAACTCCGTAGTTTTTACTATCGTTTGCAATATTTACAGATAATGATCGACGGTCAGATTGCTTAGAAACTACTCTGCCGAGATACAAATCCATATATCCTTCGGATAAGTTGCTAGAATTTAGATAATAAGCATCGCAATTCACCGTTAAACTGGGAGGACAGGTGATAGTAGGTGGCACATAATCCTCTACTTGCACATTCACAGTGCATTCATTTACATTTCCTCCTGCATTATAGTTTTCGGTTACTTCGCCCCAAACTGGCATGTTGTCGAATATTTTCAATCGGACAACTACATTTTTCCCAACATCACCACAGCAAAAGGAAACTTTATCATCAAATTTGGTTTTGCCACAATCATCTGCATTTGCTCTAGCCACTTTGAAAAACACATCTCCACAATTATCATAACTGCCTTCATCGAATTCTTTTGCATCCACAAAGGCTAAACCATTATTACTAAGTGCAACTTTTGTTGCTGTGCGGCAGACCCCAACTGGTGCTGTAATGTCGGGATTGCAACCTTGTGCATTTATATAAGAAATTACTGAAAATGAGACAATAATAGATAGTAGTAATTTTGTAATCATGTTATATAATTAAAATTATTTAAGATTTAGATAAACTAATCAGTCGGTGGGAATAAATGAAAATTCAAAAATAAGTTTTTTTTGAATATAACCTAAAAATAACTTAAAAAAAAATTGCAGTAAGCTCATAAGCCGGATTCTGTTTTTTCTTTCGAAAACCTCTATCATTTATCTTGACGACCAATCGCTTAATCGTTCTAGCTGCCTACCCCCCGGAAATTAGCGGGTAGCTAATCTCGACATTCATCGACTTCCGGTATACATGGCATTTCAACCCACAAGGTTTATCCATCCATCTTATTACTAAGCTGCATTGTAGGCTCTTACTCTACATTTTCACCCTTACCTTATTTGCATAAGGCGGTTATTTTCTGTGACACTCTCTGTACTTGATTGCTCAAGCCCTACCTGTTAGGTAGTGTGGTACCCTACGTTGTCCGGACTTTCCTCACCATTGGTGCGATAGAGTCACTTACTGCAAAGGCAAAGGTAATGGAAAAGCGGTGATTATTCTACTTCTACTAAAAATGGTCGGAATATTTCATCACCTTTCATATATCCACTTTTAAGTATTTTTTTTATTTTATGATTAAATTTATAATCAACTGGTGGGATAGACTCACACATTCCTGATACCATCAATGATGGGATTGCAATTCTTTTCACTTGATGTTTTTCTAGTAATTTTTCAAGTATGATTTTAGTGTTGTCATTATTACCAGTATTATCTAAAATATCCAATACTTCAATAATTGAATGGAGCGTATCTTGTTGGTCTTCAAGGGTTTGATTTTGCAAATGCAATAATTCTTTTTTAGAATTGGAAAGTTCTTCTAAAAGTTTAATATTTTTTTTTCTCAAATTATAAATTTCTTCAATCATAATTATCTGAAATTAATTTTCAAAACAGTTCCTGGTTCTAAATGAGTTTCTGTATAGTCGCTCCAAATATTATTATCATTTCCAATTTTATAGCCTGCTTTCATATCGTTGAAAAATAAAAGCCCTAATTCTGACAACCGATCGCCTTTTTTAACCGTATAATTTACACTTCTTTTTACAGTAGCATTAGCTCCTTCAATAACATTTTTTAGGTCAGCTATTTCTTTTTTCTGAGCTTTATTATCATTTTCTACCAACTCAATTTTTTGTTTCAATGCATCTATATCTTGCTGATGGTAAACCAGTTCACCAGTCTCTTTTTTGCAAAATTTAAAATATAGGGGTATCAAAAAAACTAAAATGAGCAGTCGATTAGCTCGCCACCTATATTTTTCAATTTCTTTTTCATATTCTTTTTTAAGTAAAACTTGTTCGCCTTCGAGAGCTACCCTTTTTTTCATGTCATTGACATACTTATCTTCCAGCTGATCAATCATAGTCAGTTGAGCAAGATCAGAGCCACATTGTGGGCATTTTAATGCTATCTCAGAAATATTTGCATGATTACAAATAGGACAATTCATGCTATTTTGTCATTAAAAATATTATAAAACAAGAATTAATATTAAATTTATCAATTATTAATCCAAAAATCATCTTTTCCGAATTTAATTCATTTCTAGTTAACTTATTTTTAATAATTCATATTTTTCAATATAAAAATACAATTTTCACAATCTTTCAAAATTATATTTTGCGACTAATCTCGTTGATTATATAACGAATAATTCTATATATAAAAATTATTATTTTCTTTCAAATAATAATGTAACTTGCATCAAATTAATAAGATATAAGATGGTCAAGATATTAGTAAATGATGGAATACATCCTGATGGTCAGTTATTATTAGAAGAGGCGAATTACATTGTAGATACTGACAAGATACCTCAGCAAGATTTGCCCAAACAATTGCCACAATATGATGTAATCATCGTGAGAAGTGCCACAAAAGTACGAAAGGACTTAATAGATTTGTGCCCAAATCTAAAAGTGATAGCTAGAGGTGGTGTAGGATTAGATAATATAGATGTAGAATATGCTCAAAGCAAAGGAATTACGGTAATCAACACACCAGCAGCTTCATCACAGGCAGTAGCTGAGTTGGCGATGGGTCATATTTTCACTTTAACAAGAAATTTGCATCATTTGAATCGCAAAATGCCTATTGAGGGGAATGAAAATTTCAAAACTTTGAAATCAACTTATGCCAAAGGTTTTCAAATTAAAGGTAAAACTCTTGGAATTTTAGGTTTTGGTAGAATTGGTCAATCCTTAGCTAAAATGGCTATTGGATTGGGAATGAATGTGTTGGCTGTGGATCCGTACATTGAAAATGCTACTATTAGTATCAGCCCTTATGGATACGATAAAATTAATTTTTGTATCAAAATTAACACCGTTAGTATGGATGATATGTTGAAGAAAAGCGATTTTATATCTATCCATGTTCCTGGAGATCAATCTGTTATCGGAAAAGCTGAAATCGCTAAAATGAAGCAGGGTGTATTTTTGATCAACACCTCAAGAGGAGGTAGTATAAATGAAGATGATCTATTGGAAGGGTTAAATAGTGGAAAAATTGCAGGAGCCGCATTAGATGTTTTTTCAAATGAACCAACCCCTAGAAAAGATATTTTAAGCCACCCTAACATTTCATTTTCATCTCATATTGGAGCAGAAACCCTTGAGGCTCAAGCAAACATCGGACTCGAATTAGCTGATAAAATCATTGCTTATTTTGGTGATGATTTGTAATCAACTTTATTGATATATTAGTTGTAATTTCTAATTTTTTGTTTCTATTTTTATGACCAACAATTTATTAGAAATTACAACTAAAAATGAACCAATACATTCTCTCTATCGACCAAGGCACTACTAGCACCAGATGTATTCTTTTCGACAAAAAAGGTTCTGTTGTCCAAATAGCACAACAAGAATTTAATCAATATTTTCCAAATCCAGGTTGGGTAGAACATGATGCAAATGAAATATGGGATTCGGTAGTTCATACCATGAGGTCTGTTTTACAAAAAGTAGGTAAAAATAAAGTGGTAGCTATTGGCATTACCAACCAGAGAGAAACAACAGTAGTATGGGACAAACGAACAGGAAAACCGATTTATAATGCCATAGTGTGGCAAAGCAGACAATCCTATGAAATATGTCAAAAACTCAAAAGTAAGGGGTTGGACGAAATAGTAAATCAAAAAACTGGTTTACTTATCGATGCTTACTTTTCAGCCTCCAAAATTCAATGGATATTAGATAATGTGGAAGGAGCAAGAGCATCAGCTAATAATGGAAATCTGTGTTTTGGCACTATTGATACTTGGCTTTTATGGAATTTAACTAATGGAAAAGTTCATGCAACAGACTTTACAAATGCTTCAAGAACAATGGTTTACAATATACATGAATTGTGTTGGGACTTGACTTTGTGTGAGGCAATGAACATTCCAGTCAGCATGTTACCCACCGTTCATGACAGTTCCAATAAATTTGGTGAATTGAACTGTAAATTAATAAGTGAAGAGAAAATTCCAATAGCTGGTATTGCTGGGGATCAGCAAGCAGCTCTTTTTGGTCAAGGCTGTTATAAAATGGGAATGGCAAAGAACACTTATGGGACAGGTTGTTTTATGCTAATGAACACAGGTGAAAAAGCTGTTAAATCCAAAAATGGTTTATTGACTACTATTGCTTGGGGACTAAATGGCAAAATCATTTATGCACTTGAAGGCTCTATTTTTGTTGCTGGATCTGCCATTAAATGGCTTAGAGATGGGATAGAAATTATTAACGATGCCTACGAAACTGCTGACATCGCTGAAAAATTAGGTACAAATGATGGTGTCTATGTCGTGCCAGCATTTGTAGGGTTAGGCACTCCATATTGGGATTCTGAAGCTAGAGGTGCTGTTTTTGGTTTGACAAGAGGGAGTAATCGCTCACATTTAGTAAGAGCATCTTTAGAAAGCGTAGCTTACCAAACTAAAGATGTGCTTTCCAGTATGGAAAAAGATTCGAAATTGAAATTGCAAGGACTAAGAGTGGATGGAGGAGCTGTAGCGAATAATTTTTTGATGCAATTCCAAAGTGATATTTTAAATGTGAAAGTGGATCGACCAGTTGTTCAAGAAACCACAGCATTAGGGGCTGCATATTTGGCTGGATTGGCAGTAGGTTTTTGGAAAGATACAGATGATATTGAAAACAATTGGCAATTAGATAGAAAATTCACGCCAAAAATGTCATCAGAGATTAGAAGGAAGTTGTATGATGGTTGGAAAACAGCAGTGAAAGCAACCAGAGTTTTTAAACCGAAAAAGTAAAATCTTTTTAAACGCACAGAACAATATAACGTAGGGTAGTAATAATATTTTTTAATTTCGAAAAATAATAATACCTTTGCATCCGCTATAAAAGACCCTAGGGTTTTATTAATGGTTTTACTTAATTTTCAATTTTAATGGCAAATTATTTAACTAAAGAAAGAATTGCTGAGTTAGTTGCTCAGTATGGTGGAAAAGAAGGCAATACTGGCTCTGTAGAAGCACAAGTAGCTTTATTTACAGCTCGTATATTAGGGCTTTCCGAACATTTAACTCGTAACAAAAAGGACTTTTCTTGTCGTAGAACTCTTTTGACCTTAGTTGGTAAAAGAAAAAGTATGTTGAATTACCTTCACGATAAGGACATTACGAAGTATCGTCAATTAATTAAAGACTTAAATATTCGTAAATAATTTTGGCTTAAAAGTGTTTCTGCGGCGAATGCAGGAACACTTTTTTGTTTTAACCCAACATTTTAGAACAACACATCAATAGATAATAAGAAGAAATAATAAATAAAAAAACCATTGCTACTGTAATCTCCTTATTTGTGATAATTATTCTTGTAAGCAAACCTCATCTCCAGCTTGCCATCTTTTAAGAATTTTTTTTCACTTTCAAAATGCAAATAAGCAGTGGTATTGATAAACAAAAAAAGCGATTAAAAAATTATGGGACTTCAAATTCCTATCAGTACATCATTTCAATTACCAGATGGTAGAACAGTTACAATAGAAACTGGAAAATTAGCAACTCAGGCAGATGGAGCTGTGGTTGTAAAAGTTGGCAATACAATGCTTTTTGCAGTAGCAGTATCCGCTACTGAAGCAAAAGAGGGGCAATCGTTCTTCCCATTATCCGTAGATTATCAGGAAAAATTTGCTTCAGCTGGTCGAATTCCAGGCAACTTTTTTAGGAGAGAATCTAAATTATCAGATTATGAGGTGTTAGTATCGAGGTTGGTAGATAGAACAATCAGACCTTTATTTCCTGATGATTATATGAATGAAACTCAAATTATAATCAATTTGATATCTGTAGAAAAAGATGAAATGCCTGATGCTTTTGCTGGTTTGGCAGCATCAGCGGCTTTGGCTGTATCTAATATTCCAGTACAATGTCCAATATCTGAAGTTAGAGTTGCAAGAATTAATGGAGAATACAAAGTGAATCCTAGCAAGTCTGCATTGGCAAATGCAGATTTAGATATTATTGTAGGAGCAAATGCAACCGATATTCTAATGGTTGAGGGCGAAGCTGACGAATGTTCTGAAAAAGATCTAGTGGATGCTATCAAAATTGCTCATGAAGCAATTAAAGTTCAGATTCAAGCTCAATTAGAATTGGCAAAATTAGTTGGCGATAAAGCAGTAAAAAGAGAGGTTGTCCCTTTCACAGAGAATCTTGAATTAAAAAATGAAATAAAAGGACTTATTCAAGATAAAATTTTTACTCTTGCAAAGTCAGCTTCTGATAAAACTACTAGAAAAAACAGATTAAAAGAAATTGAAAAAGAAATGAAAGCAGACCTTATCGCAGCAAGAGGCGAGGAAGGAGAAGCCTTCGTTACGGAAAATGCAGCTTATTTATCTAGATATTTCGAAAAATTCAAAAAGCAATTTATTAGAGAAGTTGTTCTGAATGAAGGACTTAGATTAGATGGTAGAAATACTGAGCAAGTAAGACCAATCTGGACAGAGGTGAATTTTTTACCTATGGCTCATGGGTCATCTATTTTCAACAGAGGCGAAACTCAATCGTTAACATCCGTAACATTGGGGACAAAGCTCGACCACATGATGGTAGATATTGCACAAGAATTGAGTTATGAAAAATTCATTTTGCATTATAATTTTCCGGGTTTTTCAGTTGGAGAAGTAAAGCCTAATAGAGGACCTGGAAGAAGAGAAGTAGGACATGCTAATCTAGCTGGAAGATCACTCAAAAAAGTTATGCCAGAAGATTTTCCATACACTGTCAGAATTGTTTCTGATATATTAGAATCAAACGGATCATCTTCAATGGCAACAGTATGTGCAGGATCTATGGCATTAATGGATGCTGGAGTTCCTATAAAAAGTGCAGTATCGGGTGTTGCTATGGGTATGATTTCTGAAAATGGAAAATGTGCTATTCTTACTGATATTTTGGGTGATGAAGATGCATTAGGCGATATGGATTTCAAAGTTACAGGAACTGTAAATGGAATATGTGGTTGCCAAATGGATATCAAAATAGATGGTATGCCTTATGAATGGCTTGAGCAAGCATTAGCACAGGCAAAAGCGGGTAGAATGCACATATTAAATGAGATGTCGAATTCAATTCAAGTTGCAAATAGCGACTTAAAACCTCATGCTCCTAGAATAGTGGAATTAAGAATTGAAAGAGGATATATTGGCGCTGTTATCGGACCAGGTGGTAGCATTATTCAAGAGATGCAAAGAGAAACTGGAACTACCATTAACATAGAAGAGGTCGGAGAGCAAGGAGTTATAATGATTTATGGACCTAATAAAGATGCATTAGATGCTGCTGTAGCAAGAATAAACGCAATTACTTTTACTCCAACCGTTGGTGATGTTTATACTGCAAAAGTTGTGTCATTACAACCTTATGGCGTATTTGTTGAGTTCGGAGGTAAGAGTGGTTTGTTGCATGTCTCTGAAATATCATATTCGAGAATCGACAAAGTGGAAGATGTGCTTAAAGAAGGTGATGAAGTAAAGGTGAAGTTGGTTGAAATTGATAAGAAAACTGGTAAAATGCGATTGAGTAGAAAAGCACTTATGCCAAAACCAGAAGGATATGTGGAGCCAGAGCCACGACCAGAAAGACCTGATAGAGAAAATAGAGGGGGTAATGATCGAAATAATAGAGGTGGAGATCGGTACGACAGACCAAGAAGAGACGATAACAGAAGAGATGATAATCGAGGAGGAGGTAGAAGATAATATTCTGTTTATTAAATAGTTATAAAAGCGACTCGGCATAAAAAAACCGAGTCGCTTTTTTATTATTTCAATTTGATATCGCCGTAGCTGGCTTTAACAGTTATTTTACTTTTATTATTTTTTGTCCCAAAATAACCTTCCACATATTTTGAATTTGAAGAGTTATTATTTGCTGAAACATTCATGCTGGAAGGAAATTTAATATCTCCATAGGAGCTTGATCCATAGAAAGAAAAATTTGCATTCTCTTCAACATCTATCGACACATCGGTATAACTAGCATCAACCGATATGAATTTGAAATCTTTTGAAATGTTTTTCAATGAAAGCTCTCCATAGGACAAATTAAATGCACAACTATTTATCAAGTTAGAAACTTTTACATCTGTATAATCAGAGGTCATAGCAATGTCATCGGCACTCATAATGTTGAAATGATCATATTTGCCCGTATTACTCACTCTTTTTACATTTCCAATCGTATAAGTATCATATTTTGTCGAAATAGCAATATCATTTCCTTTGGAAATATTAATATCAGAATATTTGGTTTCCATTGCCACATTTCTAGATTCTTTCAAGGACAATTTTCCATAACTAATCCCAGCATTCAAATCTTTGCATTGATCCACAGTTCCATTTCCATAGCCTAATGTAACCATCAGATTATCAGATAGGCCATCCATCTTGAAGTTTCCGTATTTTACATCAATTTTCGCTGATGCATCTAAAAAAGAGATATAACTATCACCGTATTTATTGTTCAGATCGAGCCGACAGGTTGAAGGCATATTTACATAATAATTGATAGAATAGTCAACATTATTAGTATTCCAGCCCCAATTCACTTTAGATTCGATAACGGTCATTGCTTTCACATAATTTTCATTATTATAGAAATCAAAATTTATTCTATCAAAAGTTTCTTGTGCAGTTTTTTCCGAATTGGCATTCACAACTATCTCAATATCAATGGTTACTTTATTATTCGATGAGGTTTTCACTTCTATTTTTCCATATTTATTGTATAGAGCAACTTCACCTTTGTAGTTGATAGCAAATTCTTTTGAAATTTTCTTCTTAAATTCTTGCTTATCAATTGAATAGCCGAATACAGTTACAGAAAATAAAAGTATAAGTATTGCAAAATAATTTCTAATTGGGTTAATATGAATCTTGTTATAAATTGATTTTTTCATTTTCTAAATTTTTTTGATTTTCTAAATTTTCTGGACTTCGTTCAATATGTTGTAAAACTTTATCTAGAATTTCCAATTTTAATTGGTAGTTTACAATCATATTTTTTAAGATTTTTTCCCTTCCTCCTTTAGGAGCATTTTGTAATTCTTCTTTAAGTTCTATAATAAATTGATCAATTTGATTTAGGTCGGCTTTTACATCTTCTTCTTGATTGTATTTGGAAAGTTCATTAAGTTTGAATCCGACTTTTCGGATATAAAAATTTTCAGTATCCACATAATCTGGGTCAATTTTAGAGGCTAAAGTTGTATCATTATTATAGTTTTTGGAGAAATAAACACCACCAAATGCACCAACTGTAAGTAAAAAAATTATGCTAGCAGCAATACTTAAAGGTTGTTTCCAAATGGGTTTTCTAACAATAAATGGAGCCGAATTTTTTTGTTCATTAGAATCTAATTTTTGAACAATTGCATCCCAAGAATTTGTCGGCACAGCTTTGTTATCGAATTCGTTTCGATTGTTAGCGATATATTCTTCGAATTTACTTTTCATATTATTACTTTTTGTTCTTTGAAAATCTCTCTTAATCTTTGTTTTGCACGACTATACTGCGATTTTGAAGTTGATTCACTTATGCCTAATATTTCACCAATTTCTTCATGGTCATAGCCTTCAATGGCATAAAGAGAAAACACAATTCGATAACCATCTGACAAAAAATTCATTGCTTTCTGCACTATTTCTACACTTAATCCTTCAGTTTGTGGCTCTTCAAAATCTTCTTTAGCAAAATGTTTTTGTTCTATTTCTACAAATTCTATTTTTCGAGATTTTATATAGTTGATGCAATTATTAATAGTAATTCGCTTTATCCAAGCTCCAATCGAGGATTGGTAGGCAAACGAATTCATATTGGTAAATACATCTACAAATGTATTTTGTAAAATATCTTCAGCATCCATTTCATTTTTGAGCATTCTAACACACAAGTTGTACATAGCCTTAGAATATAGAGAATATAGCTCGAATTGAGCTTTTCTCGATCCTTGTTTGCATTGTTCAACTATTTCTTTGTGAATATCAGAATACACTAATCAATAATATTAGTTTGTGATAAATTGTTATTAGAATGGACAAAAGTAAATTCAAATGGTTGCATCTCAATCGAATTTGAAAGCTAATAATTTATTAAAAAAAGTGAATTTTATGGGCTTAATAATAAAATTGTAATATTTTGCCCAACAATTTCCAATAATTTTAACTTTGCAAAAATTTTGCATAGCTATTTTGGAAAATCCAATTGTTGATATCATTATTCCTGCATTAAATGAAGAAAAGTCCATTCGTCAAGTTATCGAATCTCTACCTAAATGTTATAGGAAAATCATAGTTTGCAATAATGGAAGTACTGATCGAACAATGGAGATTGCAACTCAAGCAGGTGCCATTGTAGTGAATGAACCCATAAAAGGATATGGTATTGCCTGCAAAAAAGGTTTGCAATATTTGGATACAGAGGAACTAAAACCTGATATAATTGTTTTTTTGGATGCTGATTTTTCAGATTATCCAGAAGAGATTATTAAAATTCTTTACCCAATATATTTCGAAGATATGGATTTGGTGATTGGCAATCGACTGACGTCCAATAGATTGAAGGGGTCAATGACTTTTCCTCAAATATTTGGCAATTGGCTTTCTACGAAATTAATAAAATTGTTTTGGGGTTATAATTTTTCAGATTTAGGACCATTTCGAGCAATTCGTTATAACAAATTATTATCTTTGGACATGCAAGACGATAACTATGGTTGGACTGTCGAAATGCAATTGAAAGCTGCAAAAAACAAACTTAAATGCTGTGAAGTACCCGTTAATTATAGACCAAGAATAGGGGTTTCGAAAGTGTCTGGTACAATAAAAGGAACTATTTTGGCTGGATATAAAATACTATGGGTCATTTTTAAATATGGATTAATCAAAACAAATTGAAATGCTTTTACAAATAAAGAAATTAGGAGATTATTATTTTACAACTGAAAATTTTGTGCCTAGCGATGGGCAAATTCTATTTGCGAAAATTTGTTTTTTCATTTATTTAATTTCATTAATATTCACTACTATATATTGTTTGTTTCAATTACAATTATGGTTGAAATATAGAAAATATAGAAAAGAACATCCAACCGATCCTCCATTGCCTTTGGTGAAAGACGAAGATTTGCCCATAGTGACCGTGCAGCTTCCTATGTACAATGAGATGTACGTTGCAGAAAAACTGATTGATGTCATTGCCAAATTCGATTACCCAAAAGAAAAGTTAGAAATTCATGTATTGGATGATTCTACTGACGATACTCAGACTATTGCTGCCAATAAAGTGAAGGAATATAAAGACAAAGGTTTTAATATTGAGTACATACATAGAACGAATCGACAAGGATATAAAGCTGGTGCATTGAAAGAAGGTATGGAAAAAGGAAAGGGCGAATTTATCGCTATTTTCGATGCAGATTTTGAGCCACATCCCGATTTTTTAAGAAAAACTATCCCTTATTTTCTAACCGACCCAACTATTGGAGTGGTGCAGACTCGTTGGGAACATAGTAATGAAGATTATTCGATGATTACAAAATTGCAAGCATTACAATTAAATGTTCACTTCACAGTGGAACAAATGGGGAGAAGTGCAGGGAATTTCCTTTTGCAGTTCAATGGTACTGCAGGTGTATGGCGAAGAAAAACAATAGAAGATGCTGGTGGCTGGGAAGCGGATACTTTAACTGAAGATTTGGACTTGAGTTATAGAGCCCAGATGAAAGGTTATAGAATACTTTATCTTGAAAAATTGGGTTCACCAGCAGAATTGCCAGCTGAAATGAATGCTTTGAAAGGGCAACAACATAGATGGATGAAAGGAGGAGCCGAGTCAGCTAAGAAATTATTACCATCTGTTTGGAGGTCAAAAAGCTTATCATTTTGGCAAAAAATGCAAGCAACAGGTCATCTAGTTTCAAGTTCGTTATTTCTATTCGTATTTTTATTAGGAGTTTTCAGCGTTCCTGTAATGCACACAATGCATTGGATCGGAATACCAAAGAAATTCTTTTCATGGTTCATGGCTGGTTTCTTATCGATGGTAATCGTATATTATACGGCAAACATCAAAGCAGATATTAAAGGTACAAATAAAGAAAAATTGTTTTGGAGATTTTTAGGATTATATCCTCTATTCCTTTGTTTATCAATGGGTTTGGCTTTTCACAATACTATTGCTGTTGTTCAGGGATGGTTTGGCAAGAAGTCTGAATTCGTAAGAACACCTAAATTTAATATTAGAACTGGTGCTGATAGTGTCAAAAAAGGAAATTATATCAAGACTAAATTGAAATGGCCCACTATTGTTGAAGGTTTGCTTTGTATTTATTTTGTTCTTGGAGTATTGGATGGAATTATTTGGAATAATACTGAGTTTTTGATATTTCATATTATGTTAGCCTTGGGATATGGAGCAATTTTCTATTATTCTATCAAGCATATGAATATGAAATAATATGCAACTGATAATAGATGTAGGAAACACATTGACAAAATATTTTCTTATTGAAAATAATGTATTGAAAAATGAGGCTTCCATAAGTACTGATTTTTTGAACCAAATGAAATTATTTTTGGGAAATATTGCTCCTCAAAATGTTTTTATCTCATCAACTGGGAATATAGATGAAGAATTAAATAATTTTCTTAAAAAAAATTATAGAACAATCGAATTTACACATCAAACGTTATTGCCAATCAACAATCATTATAGAACACCAAATACATTAGGTAGGGATAGGTTGGCAGCGGTAGTGGGTGCTTTGGAGTTATATCCTAACATAGCAAGTTTAGTGATTGATGCTGGCACCTGTATTACTTATGATGCGATAGATGCTGGTGGAAATTATTATGGCGGGTCAATAAGCCCGGGATTGATGATGAGAAGTAAGGCGATGCATCATTTTACTGCAAAACTTCCCGAAGTAGAGTTGGTGCAAATTGAAGAAAATATTGGCTGCGATACATCAACTTCGTTATTAACTGGAGTGATTTTGGGTGCAAGCTACGAAATTGAAGGTTTTATTAAGCAATATCTTTTAAAATATAAAACACTTAACGTAATTTTGACCGGCGGAAATGCTTCGTTTTTGTCAAAATATATTAATTACCCAATAATTGTAAATCAAAAAATTACCCTATGGGGTTTGAATAAAATATTGAATTATAATGTCGATAAGCAAAATATTTAGCTATATTTTAATATCTTTTACCTTTATGAATGCCTCATTCGGGCAAGGTAGTTTGAATACTCCAAAGATTAATTCTCCATATTCTAGGATAGGTTTAGGAGATTTCGTTGAGCAAGAATTCGTAGCATCTGCTACTATGGGTGGTATGGGTGCCACTTTTCACGATAATTTTCACATGAATACGATTAATCCCGCTTCATTTGGATATTTGAAATCAACTGCTTATGAGTTAGGTTTGAATTCTACCTATACCTATACCAAAGCATCCACTAAAAATTTTGACAACTGGAGTGGAAATTTAGGTTATTTAGCAATAGGCTTTCCACTTAAAAACCCAATTAATCAGATTTTAGACAAAAGAAAACCTTCAAAATATGATTGGGGAATGGGTTTATCTTTAACACCATATACTATTGTTGGCTATAACCTTCAAATAAAAAACAATGTTGCAGGTATTGGAAATCAAACTTATCAATATGTAGGGAAAGGTGGAACTTATAAAATAAATTGGTCTAATGCATTGAAATATAAGGATTTGTCTTTTGGTGTGAATTTGGGATATTTCTTTGGAAAAATTTCAAATGAGCAATACATTAATTTTGATGACCTTTCTGGAGCTTATTATAACGATTATTTTACAAACGAAAGCAACGTTGGAGGATTCATATGGAGTGCTGGAGCACAATACGATTATGTATTTAAAAAGTTAAATGAAAATAAAGAACTAGTACCAACGGGAAAACGATTTACATTTGGTCTATCTGGAAATTTGAATAATTCAATCGCTATTAAAAGTGCTCAATTAAAAGAAAGAATCAGCTACCAATATAGTAAAACTAATAGTAGTGGAAGCTCAATTTACTCAACTGACACTATTGTAAGTCCATCATCAACCATTAATAATTCAGGAAATTTACCGGCTACCATCAATGCTGGGGTCAATTATCAGAATGATAATAAATATAAAATTGGATTGCAATTGAGTTATTCAGCATGGGCAGGTACATTAACTGAATTTAGTGCAGATGAGTTAAAAAACAGCTTGAAAGTCTCAGTTGGTGGTGAATTTATTCCAGATTACATATCATACAACAATTATTTTAAGCGAATAAGATATAGATATGGCGCCTTCTTTTTGAGTGACCCAAGAACGTTAAATGATCAACAAATGAAAAAATTTGGGGTGACATTTGGTTTTGGCTTTCCGATTATTTTGCCACGACAGCAAACTTCTTTTGTTAATTTAGGAGTTGAAGTGGGTCAAAATGCAATAAAAAACAGCTTAGAACAGACCTATTGTAAGATAAGCTTAGGCTTTACACTCAATGATAATGGATGGTTCTACAAACGAAGATATCAATAATAGAATTGAGAAAGGTAAGTTCGATTGAGCTTACCTTTTTTTATTTTGCAATATTCTAGTCGAAATTATGCTCTCTTTTATCTAATGCTGCAACAAAACAATTGTAATTTGCACTTATCTTTATGAGATAAATTTTTAAATTGAATTTAAGAGAAAATATTAGTCAAGCAGTACAATCAGTTCGATCAAATCTATTGCGTTCGGTTCTGACATTGATGATTATTGCTATCGGAATCATGGCATTGGTAGGCATTCTGACAGCTATTGATAGTATTATCTATTCCTTAAGTGATAGTTTTTCGGGAATGGGAGCAAACTCGTTTGGCATTGTTCCTGCTTCAAAAAATTCTGGAGGATCAAATAATGGGAAAATTAGGAAACAAGGAAAAGATATTTCTTATCAAGAAGCATTGGCTTTCAAAGAAAAATTTAAACTGAATAACTCAAAAGTTACTATTGCAATGCCAAGTGATTTTGTGGAAATCAAAACAGATACCAAAAAAACTAATCCTACTATTGAATTATACGGAATTGATGAAAATTATTTGAATTTAAAAGGGTTTGAAGTTGAATTTGGTAGAAATTTTTCTGAATTAGAAGTAAATAGTGGTTCAAATAAGGTAATCATTGGGATGGATATTGTAAGTAAATTATTTGACAACAAAGGAAGAAAAGCAATTGATCAAGACATCGAAATAAATAATCATAGATTTAAAGTTATTGGTGTTTTGAAATCCAAAGGGAGTGGAATGAATAAAAATATTGATAAAATAGTATTGATTCCATTGCCTACAGCAAAGAATTTTTTTTCTGCTAATAGTACAAATTATGAAATTACAGTGAGTGTTCCTCAAATTCAAGATTTAGAAAAAACTAGCGATGAAGCCATTGGTATATTCAGAAAAATAAGAGGATTGAGGTTGAATGAAGAAGATGATTTCGAAATAGAAACAAGTGATGGATTAGTATCCATTATTAAAGAAAATACTGTAAAACTTAGGGCAGCGACTATTGCTATTGGACTAATCACATTGCTGGGTGCGGCAATAGGTCTAATGAATATAATGCTAGTAACGGTAACTGAACGAACCAGAGAAATAGGGATTAGCAAAGCACTTGGTGCTACAAGAAGAAATATACTTATACAATTCCTTACCGAAGCGATTGTAATTTGCCAAATGGGCGGAATTGTAGGAATTATTTTAGGTATCATTGTAGGGAATTTAGTTTCGCTTATTGTTGGCGGAAGTTTTATCATACCTTGGGCATGGATAATTCTTGGTTTTACAGTTTGTATGATTGTCGGGTTAATTTCTGGTCTTTATCCAGCATTAAAAGCCTCTCGATTAGATCCTATAGAATCGTTGAGATATGAATAATTCAATAAAATTTAAAATTTTTTCACGAAAAACTAATTCTAGGATTCAATCTTGAAATGATTAAATCTGTGAGTAACATTCCAATCATCGTTAATATTGCAGTAATGAAAACGATTGAACTGACCACGGGCCAATCTTGGCTCAAAATTGATTTTACAGCTAAATCTCCCATCCCTGGTATTCCAAAAATATTTTCAACAATGATAGAGCCAGTTATCATAGCTGGAAATATTGCTGAAAAGTGGGTTGCAATTGGTAAAAAAGCATTTTTAAATGCATGATTCCAAACTACTTGTTTTTTGGGCAATCCTTTTGCAATGGCTAATTTTATGTAATCTTGCTGAAAAACTTCCAGCATTGAACCTTTCATTTGTAGAGTGAGATAGGCAATATCATGATATACCAGACAAAAAATAGGTAAAATTAAATGCCACAAAGTATCAATTATTGCTGACCATCCTTTCACAAATGGATCACCTATGCCCGATGCTGGGAAAAAATTCATGTGATAACTATTAGTTGCAAAAACATGAATTAATAATGTGGCTACCCAAAAAACAGGCAAGGCATAAATCCCAAAAGCAAAAGAGCTAATTAATTTTTCTACCCAAGTATTTTCTTTGACTGATAAATATACTCCCAATGGAAGTGAAATGCCAAAAACAATGAAAATTGCTATAAAATTCATGAACAAAGTCCATTTCAAATGATCCATAAGTTTTTGATTGACAGGCCGATTATCCACAAATGAATTACCGAAATCCCATTTAAATACTTTGTTCAATCCAAACTGAAACTGATTGTTGAAACCATTCCATATTAGTTTTGGAAACCAATAATTCTCTACAGGATAGTTTATAATATTTTGATAATCAGAATTTAATGTAATTGAATTATCGTGAAGAAGTGTGTTGTTTTGTGTTTGATTTTCAAGAGTTGCTAATAAATACAATTGTTTGACAGGATTTGTTTCGATATATAATTTTTGTAATGCTGCCCAATAACTCGACTTGAAGATATTTTTTAAGGAGTCATTCAATTCAAAATATTTATTTTCGCTAATTTGTAAATCTTTATAAAATTTATTTACAAATTTCCAATCACCATTTTTATCTAAAAGAGAAGTTAACATCTCCCTTTGGTCTTTTCTGATAATCTTATATATTGAATCTGGATAATTGGAAGGTAGAATTGAAAAATAGAATTTGGGTAAATTGGTTCCCAAAAGCTGAGCAGTGGAAGTATATTGATAGTCGGCTGATAAATTGTCTTGTAATGTTCCTTTAGTCGTAAAAATTGCTTCTTGATGTCTATAAATTGCTACTGGATCGCCAGGTGCAAGTTGTTTTAGAATAAATAAAATCGAATAAACCACAAATAAAGTTGGTAGCATCAATATTATTTTTTTAAAAACATATTTCCACATATAGTTGAAAATGATTTTGTTGTGAAAGACACCAATTTTTTACGTTATGAAACCAAACTAGATACGTGAGTTATAATTATTTAGTTTTATTTTCTAACTTTGTGCGATGTCATATACCATTCATACCGAAGCTTTTGAGGGTCCTTTTGATTTGCTTTTGTTTTTCATCGAAAGGGATGAATTGGACATTTATGATATTCCAATATCTACTATTACAGAAGAGTTTTTGGATTATTTGAAGCAAATGGAGTCATTGAACATAGATTTGGCTAGTGAATTTATTTTAGTTGCTGCCACCTTGATGCGAATAAAAGCAAAAATGTTATTGCCAAGAAAAGAAATCAACGAATTGGGGGAAGAAATTGACCCAAGAAATGAATTGGTTCAAAAATTACTAGAATACAAAAGATATAAAAGTATTTTGGATGAAATGCGAGATTTGGAGGAAAAGAGATCGTCTCAGTTTGTTAGAGGAAATATTGCAGAAGAATTAAAAGAAATTGCCAATAAAGCTTTAGTTGATATTGAATTAGAATCTATCACTTTGTTCAAACTCATGAAAGTTTTTGATGCAGTGATGCAAAGGTATAATGATAGCAAAAAGCAAAAAGTAGTTCATCAAATTTACAATTATAATTATTCTATTCAAGACCAACAAACCTACATTTTCGAATTATTCGACCATCATCAAAGATGTGATTTCAAGTCCGTTTTTGAAGTTTGTCGAGATAGGATACATGCAATTGTTACTTTTTTAGCAATTTTAGAGTTGTTGAACCTTCAAAAAATATATATTTTACAAGGAGAAGGAGTCAATAATTTCTGGTTGCAGCCTAATGAAATCGAATTTAGTGAAAATTAATTTTAATATTTTCTTAACATTTTTTCATTAAACGAAGCCATCTTTATTTTGTCATAGCATTAAATTATTAAAAACTAAAAAAATTGATTATTATGAAAAAACTATTTTTGTTCGTATTCGCTGCTTTAATTTCTTTCAACATTTTTGCACAAACTACTCCAGCTACTGCTGAGCAGCAAGGTCAGGCTGTGAAAAAAGAGATGACTCCAGAGCAAAAAGAAGCTCTGAAAAAAGTGAAAGCAGCAAAAAAAGAAGCACATGAGAGCAAAAAAGCATTAAAAGCTGCACAAAAAAGTGGCGACCAAACTGCAATAGATGCTGCAAAAGCTGAAAAAAAAGCCGATAAAGAAAAACTAAAAGCTGAAAAAAAAGCAGCTAAAGATGCAGGAATAAAAAATCCAGAGCAAAAAATTAAAAACCATCACAAGAAAATGAAGGATGCAAAAGAAAATGCTCCTGCTAAAAATTAAGCCAATAATTTAAAGATTTATTCATAAAATCCTTATTGCCGAAATGCAGTAAGGATTTTTTTTATTTCACCCACAATAAGTTATATATTTGTTATGAAAAAAATTATTTATATTAATATGAAAAATTTAATCTTCTCATTATTAGCAATTTGTATCATATCATCTTGCAAAAATGAGCAAAAAATTGCTACTTCACCTACTGGAGAAAAAATCTTTGGAGATTCCATTAGTGCTAATGGAGCTATCACTATGAACGATATGCTGTCTAAAATGGGGAAATTAGATTCGTTTGCTTGCAAAGTAACTGCTACCCCAGTCGCTGTTTGCCAGAACAAAGGATGTTGGATGCAAGTAACTACCAACGGAATTACTGATACGATGATGGTGAATTTCAAAGATTATGGATTTTTTATGCCAAAAGATATTGCTGGGAAAAAAGTTGTGATGGATGGTTATGCTTATCAGGAAGAAACCTCTGTCGAGGATTTGAAACATTATGCAGAAGACGATAATAAATCCAAAGCAGAAATTGATGCTATTACCCAACCCAAAAAGGAACTTAAATTCATGGCATCAGGGGTGATTGTCTATGAGAAATAGTTCGCTAATTTATTGTAAATCAATTAGAAATAATTCAATCATATTTCTAATATTGATTAGCTTTACTTCAAAATTATTTTGCCAAAATCATACAATCATGACACCTTTCGAAAAAAATAATAATCAAACTGCTACTTATGAAGAAGTAATTGATTTTTATAAAGATTTAGCTAAAAAACACAAAAAATGGGTTTCAGTAAAAAAAGCTGGGATGACGGATTCGGGTTTTCCGCTTCATGAGGTCGTGATTTCAGTAGATGGCTATTTCGATCCTGCTAAGGCAAGGAAAAACAATCAGACAATTTTATTTGTCAATAATGGGATACATCCCGATGAGCCAGAAGGTATTGATGCTACAATGATGCTTTTTAGAGACTATTTGGAAGATGAAAAATTGTTTGAATCTCTAAAAGGGTTAGTGATAGTGTCTATCCCTGTTTATAACATTGATGGGTGTCTTCGTCGAAATAGTTATTCGAGAGCAAATCAAGTTGGTCCAGAAAGTTATGGATTTAGAGGAAATGATCGGAATTTGGATTTGAATAGAGATTTTGTAAAATGCGATAGCCGAAATGCTCGAAGTTTCAATCAATTATTTTGCAATTGGTTACCTGATTTTTTTGTGGATAATCACACCTCTAATGGTGCTGATTATCAATATACTATGACTTTGATTGCCACTCAACACAATAAATTAAGCCCTCAACTTGGCGATTTTCTTCAAAATAAATGTTTGCCTTTTCTTTATAAAAATATGGAGCAAAAGGGATGGGAAATGATCCCTTATGTGGATACCGAGGGAGAAACTCCAGACTCGGGTATAATTGGATTTTGCGATTATCCTCGTTATTCCACAGGATATGCTGCCACTCATAATGTCATCGGGTTCATGCCTGAAACTCACATGCTGAAGCCATTTAAAGATAGATTGGCGAGTACTTATGAGTTTTTGAAAACGGTAATTAATTTTTTGCAAACAGATGGAAAAAATATTGCAAAAATCAAGCAAGATGCCGATGAAGCAGTATCGAAACAATCCAAATTTGTATTGGATTGGAAGATGAATCCCGACAAATATGAAATGATCCAATTCAAAGGATATGCTGCGAAACACAAGCCAAGCGAAGTGTCAGGTTTGCCTCGATTGTATTACGATAGAAATGAGCCATTTACTAAAGAAATTAAATATTGGAATGAGTTCGAGCCGGCTTTAGAAATAGAAAAACCTAAAGCCTATATTATCCCACAAGCCTATGATAATGTAATAGATAGATTGAAATGGAATGGTGTGAAAGTGAATCAATTAAGGCAAAACATCGAATTGGAAGTTGAAAAATATAGAATTATTGATTTTAAGACTACATCCAATGCTTATGAAGGACACTATTTGCATTCAAAAGTTCAGGTAGAGAAAATTATTGAAAAAACTAAATTTCGAAAAGGTGATTTTGTAATAATACCGAATCAAGTTGCAAATCAATATATTGTCGAAACCCTTGAGCCTCAGGCTCCTGATTCTTATTTTGCATGGAATTTTTTTGATGGTATTCTGATGCAAAAAGAAGGATATTCTGCTTATGTTTTTGAAGATTTGGCAGCAAAATTTTTGGACGAAAATCCTGAAATTAGAAAGCAGCTCAATGTAAAGAAAAAAGAGGATGAAAAATTTGCCGCTTCTGCTGAAGCACAGCTGAATTGGGTGTACAAGAAATCACCTTACTACGAACCAACACACCTAATTTACCCTGTAGGGAGACATTTAAAAGATGATAAATTGCCGATTTCTAAATAATTTGATTTGATAAGAGAGATTAGTACAGCATATCATTTTCCATCAAAATTATTGTTGTTTGGTGAACATACCGTCGTATTTGGATCGAGAGCATTAGCTGTTCCTTACCCAAATTACTTTGGGAAATGGTCAATTTGTAATGAAAATTCGATTTCCGAAAAGAAAATTTTAAATGACTTTATAGATTATTTGATCGACAATTGTAATCAATTTTTATCAATAGAGCGGTTATTAGTCATTCAAAAATCTGTTTTATTCTTCGAATCAAATATACCCTGTGGTTGTGGATTGGGAAGTTCTGGTGCTTTATGTGCAGCTATATATGATTATTGCTCAACAGAAAAAACAGATTTGATAGTTACAAAAAACCAACTTGCTAGGATGGAAAATTATTTTCATGGCAATAGCTCTGGTCTTGACCCTCTTGTTAGTTTTACCAATTCGCCATTATTAATCAATAAGCAAAAAGATATTATAAAGTGTTCATTGCCAATTAATATTGATAACTTTTTTTTATGGGATTCGAATATTGAAAGAAAAGCTGCTGAGCAAATTGGGATATTTGCCCAAAAAATGAAATTGGAGGACTTCAAACAAATGGTTTATAACGATTTGATACCATTAAGTAACAACTGTATCAATGCTGTATTAGGAAAAAATACAAAAGCATTAATAGAATCCTTCGAAAAACTTAGCCGTTTTCAATTAGAAAATTTAGATTTCTTAATACCAAAAACAGTTCAAGAATATTGGAGAAAAGGGTTGGAGTCAAAAGAATATTTTATGAAATTGTGTGGGGCTGGAGGAGGAGGTTATTTTCTGGGTCTAAAAAATAAACCCTTATAAATCAAAGAAATATAAGGGCTTATGTGTATTTTATCTTGCAAAAGCAGTTGCTCTTTTCTCTCTAATTACGGTTACTCTCACCTGCCCAGGATATTGCATTTCTGCCTGTATTTTTTCTGCAATCATGAATGACAAATCATCAGCATATTGGTCTGTTACTTTTTCTGATTCGACAATGACTCTTAGCTCACGACCTGCTTGCATAGCAAATGCTTTCTGAACGCCATCATAACCCATTGCCAACTCTTCTAATTCACCAATTCGTTTCAAATAACTTTCTAAGATTTCTCTTCTTGCCCCTGGTCTTGCTCCAGATATTGCATCGCAAGCCTGTACTATTGGTGAAATAATATTTGTCATTTCCACTTCATCGTGGTGAGCACCCACTGCATTGCAGATGATGGCATGTTCTCCATGTTTTTCACATAATTGCATACCTAAGATAGCATGTGAAAGTTCAGTTTCTTCCTCTGCCACTTTTCCAATATCATGCAATAGACCTGCTCTTTTTGCCATTTTTGTTTGCTTCGGATTCAAGCCAAGCTCAGCTGCCATGATAGCACAAAGATTTGCAGTTTCGATGGAGTGCTTTAATAGATTCTGACCATAAGATGATCTATATCGCATTCTACCAACCATTCTTACCAAAGCAGGATTCAAACCATGAATATCTAAATCGATAACAGTTCTTTCTCCTATTTCGATAATTTGCTCATCTAATTGTTTTCTAGTTTTTGCCACCACCTCTTCAATTCTTGCTGGGTGAATTCTACCATCAGCAACTAGTTTTTTTAGCGATAATCTAGCTACTTCTCTTCTGATAGGGTCAAAACTAGAAATTACGATAGCTTCAGGAGTGTCATCTACTACGATTTCTGCTCCAGTTGCAGCTTCTAATGCTCTAATATTTCTACCTTCACGACCAATAATTTGACCTTTCATTTCGTCGGATTCCAAATTGAACACTGATACAGTATTTTCAATAGTATATTCTGCACATTGACGCTGAATGGTTTGAATTACAATCTTTTTAGCTTCTTTGCTTGCTGTTAATTTGGCTTCGTTGATAGATTCTTTCACATAAGCCATTGCTTCAGTTTCTGCTTTAGCCTTTATTGCTTCTATCAATTGTTCTTTAGCTTGTTGCTCAGTCAATTTTGCAATAGATTCTAACTCTTTGATTCTGATTTCATTAGCAAGATCCAATTCTTCTCTTTTCTTTGCAACGATTTTCAGTTGCTTTTCCAAATTTTCTCTAACTCCTGCAATTTCTGTTTCTTGATTCGCCAAATCTGTTTTTTGTTGTTCTAATTGATCTACTTTAGACTGAAAAGATTCTTGTTTTTGCTTCAATTCTGTTTCTTTTGCAACCACTAAAATCTCTAAGTCTTTCATTTCCACGATGTGCTTTGTCTTTTCAGACTCAAATTCACTTCTAAGTTTTTGATACTTGTCTCTAGCTTCCGTTATTTTTTGTTGCTTGATCTGCTCATTTTTTCTTTCAGCATTATCGATCAATTTACTAGCTTTCATGCTAGCTTCGTCTTCGAGTTTTTTTACATCTAGCTTAGCACTTTGAAGTAAAAGGTCGGCTTGTTTGTTTGCCTCTTCAATTTTGGATTTGTTGATATTTTTCAACCAAGCTTGAACGCCGAAGTAGGCAAGTACGCCACCTATCAGCACTCCAACTATAATCCCAATACCTATTTCCATATTATTATTAACAATTAAAAAATTATTGAATATTGTTATTTCTAACAATGATAAATTACATTAAAACAAGAAAGATTGGAAATAGATTAAGGTAGATTAAAAATTAATCTTCCAGAAGTCCATTAAGCAGATCATCAATTTTGCCGAGTTGAGTATCCAACTCAATATTATTTGATTGGTTCGGTGTCACTTTATTTTTTAATTGGTGCAATTCTACAGCATACATCAGCAAAGTCATTGCTAGGCTGTCCTGCCGATCGTTTCGTTCGAATGTGAGCTGATAGGAATGAACTTTTTCATTTATTTCTCGAGCAATTGCCAATATCTCTATATCTTCCCCATCCTGAACTTTTAATGGATAGGTTCTTCCAGCAATAGATACGTTGACACTTTTTAAATGCTCTTGGCTCATGTTATGAACGATTATTTGGATCTTTTATACAGTTGTCTATTTCTGATATATAATGTATAAAATCCTTTTTTAGTTTTTGCATCAATGCAGTTGACATCTCAATTCGCTTCTCCTCATCTTCCTTTTTTGGCACTGCGATATTCAAAACTGGCTTTACTGCTACAGTTTCTATTTCTTTTTGTGCCTTCAGTCTTTTTATTTCCTCTGACAATAGTGCATTTTCCTTTCGCAAATCGACCATTTTTTTGGCTACAACGTGCAATTTTCTTTCAATACTTCCTATTTGTTCAGAGTAGGGTCTCATTTATTTATAATATATATTTTTAATTTTTGGTAAAACAACTAAACTTAAATTAATAAGCCATAAAATTAATATTATATTAATAGAATCTTGTTATGACTTAGCAATTTTTTTATTTACGAACAATTGCACCTAATTGTTGCTCAAAACTACTTGTAATCGTTTGCATATGTTTTTCTATCTCTTTGTCGTTTAAGGTTTTTTCTGAATCTTCAAACACAAAACTAACAGCATAGGATTTTTTTCCCTTGCCTAATTGATTTTCATTTTCATATACATCAAATAAATTGATTTCTTTTAAGAGTTTTTTGAATTGTTTTTGAGCAATTGTTTTTATCTTTTCAAAAGTAATAGAAGAATCCAATACTAATGCCAAATCCCTTCTCACTGCTGGATATTTGCTTATTTCTTCAAATTCTGTTGTATTGTTTTTGGTGGATTTTATGAGTGAGGACCAATGTATATTCGCAAACCACACTTCCTGTTTTATTTCGAAACCTTTGGAAATTTTTGGTTGGACTAGCCCATATTCAGCCAATACTTGGGTGCCACGATGAATTTTGTTGCCAATTGAAAATATTGCGGATTCCTCAATTTTTGAAACTTGAGTAAGTTGAACACCTAATAAACCAAAAATTTTATGTGTTAAATCTTTTATTGCATAAAATCCGACGGATTCTTTATCCCGGTTCAGCCAGCTTTCGTTCTGCAACTGACCAATCATCAAAAGGGTTAGAAACTCTTCTTCTTTGTATTTTTCATCGAGTTTGTAGTATGCTTTTCCAAATTCAAAGAGCTTTAAATCAGATTGTTGTCTATTTTGGTTGTGCAAAATAGCTTCTAATCCACTCGACAACAATGTAGGTCGCATAATATTTGTACTCACATTTGATGTGTTGTTGATAAAAACTAATTGGTTTGCATCAATAGGAATAATATCAGTAAAATATTTGGATTGAGTGAGTGATATTCCCATCATTTCCCTAAAACTATTTGCAATTAAAAAATCCGATACCCTATTTTTTAAATAAAAATTATCGGGAATCTCACTTTTTACTACTGCACTTTTTATTGAATTATCTACTGGAACATTATCAAAACCATAGATTCTGAGCACCTCTTCCACTATATCTGCTTCTCGATAAACATCTACTTTATTAGTAGGAATGGAAAGTTTAATTTGATTATCTAATTTTTCAATAACTTGAATATCAAGTGCTTCTAAAATGTCAATTATTGTTGAGGCAGAAATATCAGCCCCAATTAATTTCTGAATCCTCGATATATTTACTACTAATTCTTTTCTTAAAACTGGATTTGGATAGATATCTATACCATTGCCAACTATTGTTGCATTCGCAAATTTTTCTAATAAAAGTGCTGCTCTTTGCAAAGCAATAATAGTGATATTGGGGTCACTACCTTTCTCAAAACACTTTGCAGCATCTGTTCTTAATCCATGAGCCATACTTGTTCTTCGAATGGTTTTAGCATCAAAATGTGCTGACTCAAGGAAAATAGATGTTGTTTTTTCGTTCACTCCAGAGTTGCTTCCTCCAAAAACTCCTGCAATACACATGGGTTGATTCTTGCCATCACAGATCATCAGATCAGTAGCATTCAGTTTTCTTTCTTGATCGTCTAGGGTTTTAAAAATCGTATCTTTTTTCAGAAACTCTACAATTACTTGATTGTCCGCTATTTTAGAAGCATCAAAAGCATGGAGCGGTTGCCCAAGTTCATGTAGTACAAAATTTGTAATATCTACAACATTGTTAATTGGTCGAACCCCAATGCTCAACAGTCTTTTTTTCAGCCAATCTGGTGAATCTTTCACTTCAATATTCTCGAAATATAAGCCAGAATATCTAGGACAAGCCTGATTATCAGCAATTTTTACTTTTATTGGGCAATTTCCAGAAAAAGAGATGGTTTCATTAATTTCAGGAAAAACCAAACTGCCATTATAGCCATGATTTATTTTTAAGGCAGCAAAAATATCTCTTGCAACCCCAAAATGAGCTGTTGCATCACTTCTATTAGGAGTTAGATTTACTTCCAAAATGTAATCATTGCTCAAATTCAGATGTTTAGCAGCAGGAGTGCCTACAATTGCTTCATTTTCAAGAACAATAATACCTGAATGATCTGATCCAAGCCCTAATTCGTCTAATGCACAAATCATTCCATTGGATTCTTGCCCTCTGATTTTACCTTTTTTAATTGTAAATGATTCGCCTTCAGTAGGATATAAAGTAGCTCCTACAGTGGCAACCAAAACTTTCTGATTTTTTGCTACATTTGGTGCTCCACAAACGATTTGTAAATTGGATTCTCCTCCAATATTTACTGTAGTAAGTGATAATCGATCTGCATCAGGGTGTTTTTCGCAAGTCATCACTTCGCCAACTACTATTCCTTTTAAGCCTCCTTTTACGCTTTCGGCTTCTTCAATGCCCTCAACTTCCAACCCAACCCCGGTAAGTAAAACTGATAAGTCATTCACATCCAATTCGTTCGGAATATATTGTTTGAGCCAGTCAACAGATACTTTCATAATTTGAAAAAATTGAGTGCAAAGATGATGATTTTTTTTGAGCTATCAAAAAAGTATGATTTCTAAATCATTGAATAAGGTACTGTAGAAAAAATATTCCAACGAATTCTATACCTTTGCATCGTGAAGAAAACCTATTTTGCATCAGATTTTCACTTAGGCGTAGATGCTAAGCTGACCAGTAAAGAACGTGAATTACAAATCATACGTTGGCTTGAATACATTGAAAACGATGCCGAGACTATTTTTCTTGTTGGCGATATATTCGATTTTTGGTTTGAATATAAAACTGTAGTTCCCAAAGGATTTGTACGATTGCTTGGCAAGTTAGCATCAATGAGGGACAAAGGAATTCAAATCGAAATTTTTATCGGGAATCACGATATGTGGATTTTTGACTATTTTGAAAATGAATTAGGCATAAAGACTCATCGCAAACCAATTATAAGAACCATAAATAATAAAAAATTTCTAATCGGTCATGGAGATGGTTTGGGACCTGGGGATAATGGATACAAATTTTTAAAAAAGGTATTTTCAAATCCGATTTGCCAATGGTTGTTCGAAAGGTTGCATCCCAATTTTGGGATTCGAGTTGCCAATTTTTGGTCTGGAAAAAGTAGGTATTCAAATATTGAAGCACCATATTGGTTGGGAAAAGAAAAGGAATGGCTCTACCAATATGCTGAAAGAAAACAGCCAACAGTTCAAGCAAATTATTATATTTTTGGGCATAGGCATTTGACTATCAATCAGATACTAAAGAATGGGAAAAGCCGTTATATCAATTTGGGAGAGTGGCTTTTTACGAATTCGTATGGTGTTTTTGATGGAGAAAATTTCAAAATACAATTTTTTGAAAATGATGAGGGAAAAGTTTGGCAAGATAATTAGTTTGATTTTTGGATTTGTTTTTTGCTGTAATTTTATCATTGCTCAAAATGATACTATTCAGTTACAAGCTGTTTTTAGTGGAAATTTCAAAATTTATTATTCTACAAAAGATAATTTAGGAAATTGGTATTTTGTGGATAGCTTATTTAGCATCAAAAAATACAGGCAAGATGGAAAACTTTTGGCAAATTATGATAATACAAGATTTGGTGATGTAACATCCATTGATGCAACGAATCCGTTCCAAGTTTTTACCTTCTATCAGCCACAACAGAAAGTTATTCAATTAGATAATACGTTGAATGAAATAGTTGCAATTAATTTGCAAAACTTTGATTTATATGATGTTAGGGTGGCTTGCCGCTCTAATGATAATCAACTTTGGGTATTTGATGCTTATCGTTATCAATTGATTAAAAAATCAATCCAAGGCGAAACTATTGTTGAGAGCATTCCAATTGAAACTTATATTGGGAAATCTATTCTACCAACATTTTTAATTGAAAGAAACAATAAAGTATTTATCGGTGTCGAAAATTATGGTTTATTAGTATTTGATAATTTTGGAAAATACTTGCAAACAATTTTATTATCGAATGCAAAAAATTTTAAAATTGACGATGAATTTATCCTATTTTCTAAAAACGGAAATTCATATATATTAGAAACGAATCAATTTAATATTGAATTACTTCCAACATCCACAATTTCAAATGAATATATTAGGTATCACAACAATATTATTATAAATGAAAATCATTCATTTTCAGTCTATAATATATCAAAACATTAATTTATTTGCCATTCCCCAATTGGCTTAATTATCAATTATTAATGTTTTGGTTTGTCAGGAGCAGGTGCTACAGCATGTGTTTCTGCATATATTCTTCTAGCATAATTATCCAGCAATTCAAGTATTCTGTTTCTGTTTTCACATTTTACTATTAAACCAATGTGATATTCCATATCTTTCATTTTCCACCAAATTTCAGCATCCTGATAACTGTCATAATTCGGAAATTTATCTTTACTCAGCGAAACAATAATGCCTGCATAAGTATCACTAACTGGTGGGAGTTGATATTTTTCGCCTTTTGCAACTGCTATTTCTAGTTTTGCCCACTCCTCCCAAAGATTGAGTCCTGATGATGCCTCAACCATATCTGATAGATGGGCTCCACCCACCCTGCAAGAGGTTTCCAAGAAGTAATAATTTCCATCGTCATGACATTTAATCACTTCTGTGTGGGAGGCAGAATATTGCATACCAAAAGCTTTCATCACTTTATTTGTCATTCTCTGAAGGTTTTTGTCATCTTTTCCATTAAACTCACAAATTGCTGATCGGAAAATTCCTCCACCATGAGCAACGTCGAATGGGGGATTGACATACTGGGACGATCGGATAAATACTACTTTTCCATCTTCAGAAAGTGCATCTATATGGAAAACATCGCCTGGCTTGAATTGTTCTAAAAGAAATTCGTGTCTTTTGTCGCCAAGTTGGTACAAATGCTCCCATAGCTCTGCTTCATTATTTATTTTTTTAATGCCAGTTGCCGATGCTTCAGATCGGGGTTTCACAAGCCATGGTGCACTTACTTTTTCTGTAAATTCTTTTATTGCGGCATCATGAAACAATCCAGTAAAAGCAGGAACGGCAATTCCAGAGTCATGAGCTTTTACTCTCATTGCCAGTTTGTCTCTGAAATATCTTGCAGTAGTCTGCCCCATACCAGGTATTCGGAAATGCTCTCTGATCAAAGCACCTTTTTCAACATCAAAATCATCTAAGGATACAATGCGATCAATTTTTTTATTCCGCATCACATAAGAAAGACCCGAGATGACATCTTCCATTTTCCAATTATTTTTTTCATCTTGTTGCACATAGAAGATTTCATCGATATATTCTTTGGGCCAATTCTTGTCTTCTAATTTTTTGGAAGTAACCAAATATACAATTGCCCCATTTTTTTTCGCAGCTATCATAAAATTTTCCCCTTTAAAAAAACTTGCGATACATAATATTGATAATGGCTTTGACATAATTTACTATATTTGATTTACAAAAATGTTTTCAATTTTGACAAACATAATCAATAATTGGAAATTTCAAAAATATTGATTGTTATATTGTAAAATTTTTTATTGACAACAAATTTTATTTCTAAAAAGCGATAATTGCATAATAATATTCTTATAATTAAAAAATTATGATAGATAAGATAAAACAACTTGCAAAAAAAAATAAATCTGAAATAATTGGAATTAGAAGGCATCTTCATGCACATCCAGAATTGTCTTTTGAAGAAAAAAATACAGGTGAATTTATTGCTAACAAGCTAAAGGAATGGGGTATTGATCATCAACATGGTTGGGTGAATCATGGAGTGACTGCTTTGATTAAAGGAAATATACCATCCGAAAAAGTTATAGCACTAAGAGCAGATATTGATGCCTTGCCAATTTTGGAAAAAAACGAAGTAGATTATTGTTCTACAAATCAGGGTGTTATGCATGCCTGTGGTCACGATGCTCATTCGGCTTCATTGTTGGGCACTATATTGATTTTGAACGAATTAAAGCAATATTGGGGCGGAACAGTTAAGTTTATTTTCCAACCAGCAGAAGAAAAAACGCCTGGAGGAGCTTCGTTGATGATAGCTGAAGGAGTTCTCCAAAACCCTGCACCACAATATATTATGGCTCAGCATGTGCATCCCCCACTCGAAGTGGGTAAAGTTGGTTTCAAATCGGGGATGTACATGGCATCAAGTGATGAAATCTATCTGACCGTGAAAGGAAAAGGGGGGCATGGAGCAATGCCACAAGATTGCATCGATCCTATCCTCATTTCATCCAATATATTGCTTGGTTTACAACAAGTTGTAAGTAGAAAAGGCGACCCAACAGTGCCATCGGTACTTACTTTTGGAAAGATATATTCAGTTGGTGGGGCTACAAATGTAATTCCGAATGAGGTAAAAATTGAAGGAACTTTCAGGACATATAATGAAAATTGGAGAAAAAAAGCCCTAGAAGAAATTGAAAAGATAGCGAATGGAATAGCAGAAAGCTATGGCGGAAGTTGTGAAGTGGTAATATCGAAAGGGTATCCATTTTTATTCAATGATGAGAAAATGACCCCAATCACAAAGAATTGGGCAATTGAATACTTGGGCGATGAGCAAGTGGTAGATCTCCCAATGCGAATGACATCGGAAGATTTTTCGTATTATGCTCATGAAATTCCTGGAGTTTTCTACAGATTAGGAACTGGAAATAAGGCAAAAGGAATCACTTCAGCCTTACATACTGAAACTTTTAATATCGACGAAGAAGCACTAGAATTGGGATGTGGGTTGATGAGTTGGTTAGCAATTAGGTCGTTGGGGAATGAAAAAATAGATTGATGATAATTTTGAATAAGTATTATTTGAAGTATATGATAAATGACATTAAAAAATTGTATAGATTATTTAATTGATAATTTTACAGATTGAAAAGATTATAAATGTCATAGAATATGAAGCATTTATATGATTTTTTAAATGTATGCGATAAATTTTTTTAGTAAAGTTGAGAATATATTAATTGTATTTGAGATATGCTAGATTTTGATTAAAAAAGACAAGTCAATATAGCTTTAGGTAAAGGAATAGTATTTAAAAGTTAATTCAAATTTATCAAAGAAATAAAATAGCAATAAAATGAAAGTAGAAGAAATTTTAAATCTTTATCTAGATGGTAAGATTAAAACAAAAGGGTTTAACGATAGACTTTTAAAGCATATAAATATTAACAATTGTGATAAATTATTAGAGTTATCATTAAATAAATTAACTAGCGTAGGAATTGATTTATTTAGCTCTGTTTGGTGGATAATTGCAACGAATTTTAGTTATGATATTGTTGATCCTTTAGTTAAAAAATATTTAGCAATTCAGGTTGGGCATTTTCAACATGAAGATATGATCGAATATTTTCATAACAATATTATAGATCCAGAAGTTAATGTAAATATATTGGTTTCCTTAATAGAAAATCCTCCAAAGTATTTTCTAATAGATGACAGAGAGAATGTATTTATTGAAAAATGCCTATTTACAATTGCCAAACAACCTACATTCAAAGCAAATGAAGTATTATTAGCTTTTAGTTCGTCAGATAATGAAACAATTTCAAGGGCTTCAAAATTATATTTGGAAAAATTGGTTAATAAACCCCAATAATTTTATTTAGTTCATTCGTCATTGGGTAAATATTTTCAAGAGGGAGTAAGCTTTTTGCTTTCTCTATTTTTTTATCTAAAACCAATGAATGTATCTGCTTGCAAAGTGGTGTAATATCCTCAATAGAAACAATCCATTCATTTACATAATGCTCCACAGAAATTCCAGTTAATCCAATTTGTATGCTACGGTAGTTTAGATTTTGTAAATGAATATCTTTTTCAGGATCCCATTGAAGGCGTACAGGTGAGTTATGTAATTTAGTTTTCCATTCTTCATGTGTTATAAAAAGAGAGTCATCATAATGCGAAAGACAACAATTAGCCAAAGCCCATTCAAAACCACTACGTTTTATTTTAATGGCTAAAATATATTCCTGTCCTTCTTTAGTTGCCCAACCTGCACGGTACATCATCCATAGAAAAGAAGGCTTAATCCAAGTCATTCGTTTCATTTTAAAAGGAGGAATGAATTTTTGATTTAAAACAGCAGGTTCGGCAATATCTTTTCTATAGGCTTGATAAACTGTTATTGTTTGTTCATCATATACAGCACGTATTTGTTTTTCTATCATATTCAATTTTTCAATTTTTCAATTTTTCATATTTTTATATTTTTACAAATTTATGAATGCTATTCCCGTCTTGGTTATTTAGTTTTAAGAAATAAATTCCAGATGGAATGTTCGTTAAATTTATTAAAAGTTGGTTGTTCCCAAGATTGCTATTTTGATAAGTTTGATACATAGTTTTTCCTTCAGTATTTAAAATAATCAATTCAATCTTTTGATTGCTTTTGCACTCATATTCAACAGTCAATTGATCTTTTACTGGATTTGGGAAAACAGACAAATCATGTAAACTGTTGTTTTTCAATAATTTACTGGAAATACCACTTCCTGTAAAACCACCTTCTTTCAGTTCTTCAATCTCTATATATGGAACATATAAGCTTTTTACCGTAATATATGCGGTATCTTCATTGGTTGGGCAACCCTCTATTTCTCCTTTTATTGCTATTTTTAGAATTTGATCGTAATTTGTCTTATTATTAATATTTCCCATTATTGGGTTCGAATTAGAACTGAATAGAGTTCCGCCCAATTTATTTTCTGAATACTTCCATTGATAATTCAGTTTGTCAAAACTTGGCAATAATCGGATGGGTTGAATCTCTTGACCACTATTGATAGTTTGGTATTTGGAGTAAAGTTGCATAAATACTGGTTTGATAGTAAGCACACTATCAATCATTCGATTATCATAACCTTCACATTCGTTAAAATCATATTTTATTTTCCACTTGAATTGGTTTAAAAAATAGTAATTAACATCTTGATAATTAAATGGTAATGAAATGATGGATGGATAATTTACTGCAATAGAGTCCTTTGTGGTCTGGTATATAAAATTGCCAACAGCATTATCATTTACCCATAAATTATTGGTGTAACTAATCTTTGCACCTAATAAATTTGAAGAGTCTTGAGTTGGCAACTCAATTTGAATGTTATTACCCATACAAACAGTTTGTTTGATTGGCGACCTATATTGAAATTTTGGTGTTGGTTTTAATATTACCGTATCAGTTTGTTCTACGGAACTTCCAATAATGCAATAACCTGTTTTTGGTGTCTTTATTTTAATTATCAGTTTCTCATAATTTTGATTGCTATAATTTTTCTCATCATAACTAAAGTAATAATCTGATTTAGAATGAATTAAAGTATCTGAAATTGTTTCGCCATTGTTTTTTTCTAAAGTTGCTTCCAAGATGAAAGGAGCAAAAGGATTATTTGAATGAATAGGTATTACTATATTATTCGGGCAAATGGTATCTTGCATTACTATTGGCATAAGCGAAAGGCTATCTCCAATTTTTACGGAAATATCATTTGTCAGCGACTTTCCAATTGCATCCACCACAGTCACTTTATAAATCGAATTTTGATTGGGTTGCACATTGATGCTATCTAAATTTAACCCTGCTTCGCCATTGCTCCAGGAATAGTGCAAGGGTGGCACTCCGCCATAAACACTAGATTTTATGGTGATTATCGTATCTAAATTGCAGAATCGATAATCATTGATTTTTTTGATAAATAGTGGCAGTCCCGTTTTTGGAGCATAAGTATAATTCAATGTTTTTTCATTTACGGAATAATTTTTTCCGTTCATACTATATTTCAGCTCAAAATAGGCATTTTCTGTAAAAGATTGATTTTCAAAGTCTATTTGAAGTAAATCATCTAATAATAATCCATTTTTTGATTGGATAATTGTATTATTTTGTACAATATTATAGCTCCATTTGATCAATCCATATTGTGGATTTTTGTAAAAACTTATTGATAACTGATTGTTGTTATAACTGGCATTTGCATTACAACTAGCATTCTTGTTAAAAATGATTCTTACACTATCTCTTAGAGCAAGTCCATTGGCATCCACTATGGATAAAGTATAAAAAGTGCTATCCTTAGATGGTCGTTTGATGCTACTAATATAAGTGCTATCTCCATTTTCCCAAATATATTTAATGGGTTCAGCAAATATTATTGGAAAATTATAATGAGTGAAATATAAGTTGGATTGGTCTATTTTTGGAGCATTGTCGCCATAAAAAGATAATTTGGGCTTCACTTTATATGCAGTTACATTAGTAAAAGCAACGCTTCCATTAGAATCTTTTGCAACTATCAGATAATTAGAATTATCTGATGGTAATAGAACGATATTTGAATCCACTTTTACTGCTCCAACACAACTATAGATAATGGGTTTTTTTAACCCTATAGAATTTAGGTAAACCCTAAGTCCAATTTTATTTTCATCAAATGGTTCTATACTTGTGGCTACTACTTTTGCCACTTGAATAGCAGTAAATGGTTTTATAAAGTAATTGTGTTTAATAGTATCCGTATCATCATAAAGTATTACAGAGTATATGGAATCTTTTGTCGGTTGGTCAATGATTATAGAATTTGTGTCTTTAATCGAACCCCAATCTATTGTAACTTTTCCGTTATAATAAGTGTAATATAGGCTAAGCTTTATTTTTTTAACATTTTGAATATCAACATATTCTTGAGTGAAATTAGCTTCTAATCCCACTCTCTTATATCTTAAAAAATATTGGAAGAAAATGGTATCATTGCTTGCATCCCATACCTTCAGATTATAAACAGAATCTGCTTTTGGTGGATCTATAATGATTGAATCTTGATCTTTGGCAATTCCCCAATCGCTATGAATAGGCGGATAACCATTTTTAGTAGTATAAGATAATTTTATTGAAGGTGTAAATTGAGTGAAGACTACTATACTATTTGCCGTCAATAATAATTGTTTAGGGTCAAATTTTATTTGGTTGCAATCAATAATTTTACCAGATGGCTCCACTTCTTTGTTCGAAGCATCTAAATAAACTAATTCGCTAATAATTAAGTTATTAGAGAAACAAACATTTGTATTTGCATCATTTTTTTTAGCTATTGCTCTGAATGTATAAATGATGGAATCGTTATTGGATAAAGTTATTCCATTGCTTCCGCTTGATACAAATACGAACAACAAGTTGTTATTAATAAAATTAAAGGAAGAATAAGATATTCCATTCAATTTGGTGTTTGCACTTTTGTATATATCAGTACTATTTGAAATCAACTTTAAGGATGAAGAATCCCACTGAATTCCCCACTGAATCCCTATAACGTTATTAAAATTGTTTGCAATTATCTGATAATCAATAGTGTCGCCCTCTAATGCAATTTCTTTTGAAGGTAAAATTTTGAATGTTGTAAAATTAGAAGTTTGAGCAAATACACTTAATGCAAAGAGAGTGCTGAGTAGGCATAGATAAAGTTTCATAGGAACAAGATATTTTCTGAATAATAAGTAATATTTCTTATATCCAAAAACTATCCAAAACGCTGCATCAATAATTGAAAAAAAAATATTATTTTTTTCGAAGCAATTCTGGAAGCTGCCTTAATGCTGCTAATTCTCTATACTTTTCTTTGATTTCTTCAGCTGGAATACCAAAATATGTTTTATCTTTTTCAAGGTTTTTTGAAACCCCAGATTTTGCCAATACTACAACATTATCGCAAATTGTTAGGTTTTGTGCCACCCCAACTTGCCCGAATAATATTACATTGTCGCCAATAATTGTTTTGCCACCCACACCAACTTGTGCCGTCAATAAACAATGTTTACCCACCACAACGCCATGCCCAATATGAACCTGACAATCCAATTTGGTGCCATACCCAATTATTGTATCTCCTGAGACCCCTTTGTTAATAGTACAACCTGCCCCAATTTGAACATTATCTTCTAAAATCACTCTTCCACCAGATCGCCAAGGCTGATAGCCATCACTTTTTTTCTTAAAGTAAAAAGCATCAGTTCCAATTATTGCACCACTTTGAACGATTACGTTTTCGCCTATTTCTGTATATTCTCCTATAAAAGCATTGGCTTGAATGTAAGAATTTGCACCGATTTTTATATTATTTGATAGAACAACTCCTGTTTCGATTATCGCTGTTGGGTGAATAATCTGATTTTTTTTAGAATCACCTACGTTTGGCTCAAATGGTCTATATTCTTTGATCAAATTATTATAAGCCTCAAAGGGGTCTTTACAGACTAAAATTGCTTTACCAGGTGGGCAAACTGATGCATTAGGCAATAAAATAATTGTTGCTTTTGATTGAAGTGCTTTTTCAAAATATTTTTCTACATCCGAAAATGTAATATCTCCAGGCTCTACTTTATGAATTTCATTAATTCCAGTTGCAATAATTGAGTCATCACCAATTATTTCCGCACCGATTTTTTCAGCAAGAACGCTTACAGATATTGGATTCAAAAATTTCATTAAAGATTTATTTTGTTATTATAATTTTTTGAACCCATTGGTTATTATCTGCCACAAAACGAACAAAATACAAGCCAGAGCCAAACTCGGTCAGATCCATTGGCAGAGCAATTGTACTCACTTGTTTCAATTTGGTTTGTTTCAATTTATGTCCTGTCAATGAATAAATTTGAATATCTAGGTTTTCAATATTCTTAGTGAACGATGCATTCAATACAAAACTACCTTGATTCGGATTTGGCTGGATACTGACTGAATTCAACCATTCTTGATCGATATTTTTCACATATTTTCCAATTGTGAATGATGCAACAGTCTGACAACCAATAGCATCGGTGATTGTTACTTGATAGTCACCTAATCCCAATCCGAATATTTTGAAATCATTTCCTCCATTGCTCCATTTGTATGTATAAGGCAAATTTCCTCCTGTTGGGTCGATAGTAATTTTACCATTATTGATATCTGGATAAGTATTATCCACAGTAGCAGAATATTCAACATTTCCACAATCTGAAATATTTATATTGTCAAAGTCAACAAAAATAGGATTTCCTCCATTTCTATAAACCACACATTTTAGTTTAATATACGATCCAACATAATTATTCAAAGAAATTGTCATTCGCTTCATTTGAATAGAAGGAGTATGTGATAAGGAATCAATTCTAAGAACTTTTGTGAATTGATTGTCGCAATTCCTTGATGCATAAAGTATTATTGAGTCTTTTGAACTAAGTGTACCGAAGATAGCACCATTTTCTACTATTCGGTAATCAAATTTTAAATTCTGACCAGACTTAACTAAGCCATAAAGTGGAATAGAAAATTCACCTGATCTGTTGAGCGGGGTTAAAGCTGCATAAAGAACATTACTGCTTGTTCCATGACCTGAACCAACTGTAAAAACATTTGGAGTAGTAGTCCAATTAGCAGGGTAGCCAGATTCGAAAGTTTCGATTAATGGCATTGGCAAACCGCCATTGAAATATTTCAAGTCGGTTGTGTCATTAAATTTATTCTCGTCAGCTGTAAGATTCGACCATGATCTGATTGTCAAATTGCCTGGAATAGCAGTATTTGCAGTAGTTTTGAAAGTATATACCTTTGATTCACCAGCCAATAGAATAAATGTTCCAACATTTTCGGTTACTGTAGCTAATCCATTCACTTTATAAGAAACATTGAACCCTGTTTCAATTTGATTGCCATTATTTGTCAATAGCAACTTTATAGAATCCTTTGGCAAACCACATTCATTTTGAGAAAGGTTTTTTATGAATGCGGCAACAATATCTCTTTTTGGTGCTGCAGAAATATTGATATTATCTATGCCAATGCCTCCCATTGCTTGATTCCCTTTTAATACAAATCGTATTCTTGCATTTGACGACCCAGCCAATCCAGTAAGAACATGGCTTGAAAATTGCCAACCAGTATTTCCATTACTCCAAGTACTATCAGAATTGTTATACCAATTTTTACCTTCGTTCGGTGCGCCAAGCTTTGTCCAAACGATATCATCTTTTGATACTTCAACCCATAGAGCAGGGCTTTGTAATTTGTATAAAAGAGACATTTCCAAAATAGGATCTTTAGTAATATTCGAAAAATCCAAACATGGTGACAATAAGTATGAAAGTTCATTATTACTCGAATTCAAATCTGCAAACCAACCATTATTCAAGCTAGCAGCATTTGTAGCATACTGACCTGATGGACTTCCATATTTCCAACTCGGATTAACACTACTGTGATCCACAGTCCAACCACTTGCCCAACTCTCAAAATTAGTTTTGATAGGCAAAGTGTTAAATGTAGGAATATGAGTGATGACGATCAAAGCTGTATCGTTTCTTTTGTCGCTATCAGTAGGCAATTCTGTCCATGTAGTAATCTGATATTCACCAACTTTTGTGAAATCAAACATGGTTTCGAAATCAATTTTTGCAATACTATCTTTTCCTACCACATTTGTATATAATCCATCCACAATATCAGGTATGCCAGGTTGAACTCCATTCACCCTATAACCAAACTTGATAGGAGCTTGAGGATCACCACCAAAATTCTTAATTAAAGCGGTAACAGTTTCAATGCCCATATCACATGAATTGAGCGGCTTAGCTGCCCCAAACATCCCGACATCATTTCTCCACAAAGTGGTGAATTCGAATGGTCCATTCCAATAGCTTGTGTCGCCATTGGAGCAAACTGTTGCAACATATAGATGATATTTTGTTTTTTCTTCAAGATTTTTTATCGTTGCAAATGTGTCAGTGGTGAACAACTTTGTTCCAGGAGCCTCAGGGAAAAAGCCAGGGAAACTATATTTAAGCACATATCCTGCCACACCAGCTGTAGGTGTCCAATTCCATTTCGCAGTTACTGCTTTTATATTAGTTGGAAAAACTGATTGGACGATTGGGCAATCTGAACAACGCAATCTTTTTTTGAATACTAGCCCTGTATCTGGATACAAACCATCTTTAAAAACTAACAATCCTTTAGAATTTAATAAAACATAAGAGTTGCCAACATCATTGGTTCCTCTGGTATATCTAATACTCAAGGTATCATTTGACTTCAAATAAAAATCATAAATCTCTGTTTTTGCTGAAGCTGTAGAAATTGTATAACTATTTGAGTATGAATTTGATTTGATATTTACTGCTGCTCCTGACCAACCATTGTCGATGGTAGTAGTCAGTACAAGAGTATATTTACAACTATCATTTTGTGTAAAAGATAGGATAGAAAAAAAACAAATTGCAAAAAAAGTAAAAATATACTTCATATTAAAAAAAGTTAAAATAAGGTAATATCTAACAAAAAATATACCCTCAAAGATATAAATAATAGTTTCAAAAATAAGTTTTTAATTGGCATTATAATTTATAACGAAAAATTGTAGATAAAATTTAAATTGAGTTCATTATAACTTAAAAAATTTTATAAAAAATGTTAACAATAAAATCAAAAAAGTTAAACAAAATAATTAAATATTAAACAAAAATTGAAGGAAGGTGTTAAAACAAATGATTGTAACAATTTGAAAATAAACTATCTGTAGGTTTGAAGCAATATACAATAAAAGAGTTGGAAAAACTATCGGGAATAAAAGCACATACGATCAGAATATGGGAGTCGAGATACGGCATCATTAAACCATCTCGAACAGCTTCAAATATTAGATATTATTCGGATAATGACCTAAAAAAGATATTGAGTATTGCCATTTTGAACAAAAAAGGAGTCAAAATATCGAAGATTTCAGCTTTAAGTGAAGAGGATTTTAATAATGAAATATTGTCACTAAATGAAATATCGAATGATATCGAAACCCAAATGGATACGCTGACAAAAGCTATGATACATTTGGATGAAGAAAGTTTCAATAATATAATAACTTATTATTTTGAAACTATTGGGGTGAATAGAACAATATTGGAAGTGATTTTTCCATTTTTAGAAAAACTGAGTTTGATGTGGCTTACTGGCTCTGTCAATCAGGTTCAGGAAAATTTTATAACGTTATTGATTCGACAAAAAATAATAGTTGCAATAGATAAAATAAGATTTTATCCGACGAAAAACTCCAAAAAAGTTTTTATTTATTTGCCAGAAGGTGAGTCGCAAGAACTAATTCTATTGTTGCTCCATTTTCTAATCAAAACCAATCATCATCATGTATATTATTTGGGAACAAATGTACATATCAATGACCTCAAAGAATGTTATGATAAAATAAAACCAAATTATATTCTGACTTTTATTTCTGAATCTTTTGTAAAACAACCTGTTCAAAAATATATCGATTTGATGGCTGTTGTCTTCAGCGATTGTAAGATATTATATTCTGGTTATCAAGTGGTTAGTCAAGAGATTAATTTGCATACCAATCAAAAGGTTTTATACAGCCTAAAAGATTCTATTGCATTTATTAATCATGAGTTATAAATTTCGTAAAATGCAAAAAAATAATTTCCTTTCATCTATATTTAGGATTGTTACATTAATTATGTTGTTTTCCATCTCATCATTTGCTCAAATAAGCCATAAAATTTGGGATGATTTATTGAGAAAACATGTCGATGATAATGGTTGGGTAAATTATAAAGAGTTTAAAAAAGATACTATTCAATTGAATGAATACCTCGAGTTGCTAAAAAACAACCCACCAAATGAGAAGAAATGGACTAAAGAAGAGCAAATGGCATTTTGGATTAATGCCTATAACGCATTCACTGTCAAGCTCATATTGGATAATTATCCTTTGACTAGCATTAAAGACATTAAAAAAGGAATTCCATTTGTCAATTCAGTTTGGGATATTAAATTTATAAAAATCGGGAAAAATACTTATGATCTTAATAACATAGAGCATACCAAATTGAGAAAGAAATTCAAAGATCCTCGAATACATTTTGCAATAAATTGTGCCTCGATATCTTGCCCGAACCTCAACAATAGTGCCTTCATTTCAGATATTCTTGACAAACAACTCAATAGTGTAGCACAAAAATTTATTAATGACAAGTCTAAAAATGTGATAAAATACAATAAGTTGGAGCTTTCAAAAATATTCAGTTGGTATCAAAATGATTTTACAACTAATTCATCTTTAATTGATTATCTGAACAAATATTCAGCCATTAAAATAAATGCGAATGCAAATATTGACTACATGGATTATAATTGGAAATTGAACGGAATGTAAGATTCGATAATGAGTTCAACAAACAATTTACTATCTTTGTGTTCTATCAAAATGGATTATTATGTCTGGTATTTTGTTTGAAATCAAAGAAAATGTTGCTTTTATCACCCTTAATCGACCACAAGTTTTCAATAGTTTTAACCGAGCTATGGCTTTAGCCATGCAAGAAGCATTGGATGAATGCAAATCGAATGTAATAAGAGCTGTAAGGATAATGGGTGATGGAAAGGCATTTTGTGCAGGTCAAGATCTTCAAGAAGTAACCGACCCGAATGGTCCGAGCCTCACTACGATAATTAGAGAACATTATAATCCGATCATCGAAAGAATTCGAAACTTAGAAAAACCTGTTGTTGCTGCTGTGAACGGGGTGGCTGCAGGTGCAGGAGCAAATATTGCATTGGCTTGCGATATTGTTGTCCTTGCCGAATCTGCATCTTTTATTCAAGCCTTTAGTAAGATTGGTTTGATCCCAGATAGTGGTGGAACATTTTTCCTTCCCAGAATTATTGGGTTCCAAAAAGCATCAGCTTTGATGATGTTAGGCGATAAAGTATCGGCAGAAGAAGCTTTGAGTTTGGGGCTTTGCTACAAAGTATTGCCGAATGACAATTTTGATAGTGCGACAATTGAGTTGGTACAGAAACTTTCACAAATGCCAACGTATGGGCTTTGGCTCACCAAAAAAGCTTTAAATGCCACCATGAGCAATAATTTAACGCAGCAGTTGGATCTCGAGGATGAGTTGCAATCCTTGGCTGGATCATCAACAGATTATAAAGAAGGGGTGAAGGCATTTTTGGAAAAACGACCTCCTTTATTTGTTGGTAAATAACCTATCTCCAAAGCAATGAATTATTTTTTATTGATTTAGAGTAATATACTTTAATTCAATATCGTTTTTGAACATTCTTTATTAATGAATATATCCAAATTGAAAAAAAATGGCAGATAACATAAAAATCCTATGGGCAGATGATGAAATTGATACGCTGAAACCTCAGCTTTTATTCCTGAAGCAAAAAGGGTATGAGGTCATCACAGTTAGCAACGGACATGATGCACTAGAAGAATGTGAGAACGACAAAGAAATTGACGTTGTTTTTTTGGATGAAAGTATGCCAGGAATGACTGGATTGGAAACTTTGAGCAAAATCAAATCCAAAAATGCTTTGTTGCCAGTAGTGATGATTACCAAGAATGAAGCTGAGCATATCATGGAAGAGGCAATAGGCTCACAAATAAGTGATTATCTTATCAAACCGGTCAACCCCAATCAGATATTATTGACACTCAAAAAAATTATTGATAACAAAAGATTGGTGAGAGAAAAAACTTCATTGGATTACCAACAAGATTTCCGACAAATTTTTATGGAAATCAATAGTGGATTGTCCTTTGAGGAGTGGGCAGAGGTATATAAGAAAATCATCAATTGGGAGTTAAAATTAGATTTATCCAATAATAGTAGTATGACAGAAATATTGGCTACCCAAAAGAGCGAAGCCAATGCAGAGTTTTTTAAGTTTATCTCCAAAAACTATAAAAATTGGATCAATGAAGCATCCAAATCTGCACCAACTATGTCGTATAATTTGATGAGAAACAAGGTTTTTCCAAATATTAGCAACGAAAAACCGACCTTAATGGTGTTGATGGATAATCTAAGATATGACCAATGGAAAGTGATAGAACCCATATTGAACGAATTGTACAGAACTGAAGAGGAAGATTATTTTTATAGCATTCTACCAACTGCCACTCAATATAGTAGAAACGCAATTTTTGCAGGATTAATGCCATCGGAGATAGATCAAAAATTTCCACAATGGTGGCTAAATGATGTTGATGAAGGAGGCAAAAACCTACACGAACAAGATTTGCTGAACGAACAAGTGAAAAGAGTGTTTCGAAAGGAGGTAAAAGTTGATTACATCAAAATTACCAATACCACTACTGGCAAACAGTTGCAAGACAATATTTTGAATTACCTTCGAAATGATTTAACGGTCATTGTTTATAATTTTATAGATATGCTTTCTCATGCAAGAACGGAAATGGAAGTGCTGAAAGAACTAGCAGGAGATGAAACGGCATATCGTTCATTGACAAAATCTTGGTTTCTACATTCGCCTTTATGGGCTGCTCTACAAAAGGCAGCTGAAAAAGATGTTCAGATCATCGTCACTACCGATCATGGTACGATAAGAGTAAAGACCCCTTCGAAAGTAATTGGAGATAGAGAAACTACAACAAATTTGAGGTATAAGGTTGGTAGAAATCTTCAATACGACCCCAAAGATGTATTGGATTTTAGAGATCCAAAAGAAGTGAAATTGCCGAAACCAAATGTGAGTTCGTCTTTCATTTTTGCCAAAGAAGATAAATTCTTTCTGTACCCAAATAATTTTAATTATTACAATGCATATTATAAAAATACTTTTCAGCATGGAGGAGTATCCTTAGAAGAAATGATCTGTCCAGTCATCAAATTAAGTAATAAATAATATGGGTAATAATATAAGTTCCGCTGAAAATGGGAAGCTATACGTTCAAGAGTGGTTGGTTCAAAATCCAAAAGCTTGGTTAATCCTCGTACATGGGCTTGGGGAGCACATAGGTAGGTATCAGCATGTAGCTGAGTATTTCAATGAGCAACAATATAGTGTAATTGGCTATGATCATATTGGTCATGGCAGATCGGAAGGAAAAAGAGGAGTAGTGATGAAATACGATACCTTATTAGATGATTTGAATTCGATAGTTGAATTGACAAAGCTGAAAGCAAACCAAATTCCCGTATTTATCTATGCTCATAGTTTAGGCGGCAATATTGCATTGAATTATTTGTTAAAGCGGAAACCAAAAATTGCAGGAATGATTACCTCTGGAGCTGCAATAAAATTATCTTTTGAGCCTAATCCATTCGTAGTCGCTTTAGGGAAAATAACCAGAAGTATCTATCCATCATTTTCACAAAACAACCAATTGGATGTGAATCATATTTCTAGGAATAAAGCCGTAGTAGAAGCATACAAAAAAGATAATTTGGTTCATGACAAGATTGGTGCTGAGCTAGGAATTTCAATCTTGGAAACTTGCAAGTGGCTTCAGAATTATAAAGGAGCGAGCCCAATACCGCTCCTCCTGATGCATGGTGGTGACGACAAACTCACCCATCCTAGCGGTACAGAAGCATTTTCTAAACAAATATCTGGCGATGTAACCCTAAAAATTTGGCATCGCCTCTATCATGAACTGCATAATGAGCCAGAGCAAAATGAGGTGCTAGATTATGTGATGATGTGGATGAAAGAAAGGGTTGGGTAAAATGAATTTTCTTCTATCACCCCTTCCAAAACCTTATTAATAGAGCTTCGATAGCTAGAAATATCAGGGCGAGGGCTATACACCATTTCCAAAGTGTGATTCCTTTATCATTTTCTGTTACAATACCTGTGAAATTTGCGGAGGCAGTGGCGTCAAGTACTTGAAGGTTTGGTCTTTCGTAGGACTTTAAGTCTTTTGTAGAAAGAAAATCTAATTGAGATTCATTTCTATCGAAGTTGAATGCATATTTTGATAGGACAGTGTCTTGCTTCGATTGTAGTTTATAAAACCCAGCTTCTTTGATCTGCTGATTAATACCAATAATCATTTTAGAGCCTAACATTTTCTGTTGTGGAATAAATTCTCCCTTTTCTCCTTTTATGATATAATTTTTTTCAGCACTCTCACCTTCTTTCAATTCTAAGTTCTCTTCTATAATGTCATCTTTTCCAATAATATATGCTAAGTGTTGTTTTACATTATTTGTAATTGCCATTTTGAAAAGCATGGGAACAAAGATTTCCCCATTTTTCACCAATGAATTTTTGGACTCCTCTAAAGGTGCTGCACAAACATAAAGATTGCCTTTATCTTGTCGGACTTGAGTAATGAAAGTGTTTCCATCCCGATAAGTCATCAGCTTTTCTTCGCCCCTCCCACCAAGAATCTTGTAATTACCTTGAGTGCTTGGTAATTTCAAATTGGTTTTTTTTGTTTCAAAAACATCGTTGAATAATGCAGCATCCAAATTGATTGAAGATACTTCTCGATTTGCAGCTTCGTAATTGCTTAATTCGTTGCAATTCAGACTGTTAAGGAATAATTTGTAGCTACTCAAATCAGCATCAGCAGCAGGGAAAACCAAAATATTTCCACCATTGAGTGCATATTGTCGCAATTCTGCACTCAATCCTGAAGAAATGTTTTTTAAATCATTCAATATCACCAATTTGTAATTGGGCAATTTGGAATAATTTATATTTTTAGCAAACTCATTGGTAACTTTGAAGAAAGATGCTCCTTTGAATGCTGCATCCAAATATCTATTTGTACTCAAGTCGTTGATTACCAATAAATTTAGTTCGGAGGATACATTGAAACTCAAAAAATAATGATCATCAAATTGCACTGGATAGTCCGTGATGGATAGCTTTGCCTCTTGCCAACTTGGCTTCAACACAGTGATATTCACAGTGTCCACAATAGTTGAATTTGCTGGAATATCGAGGCTTCCAACTGGTTTGCTCTGTCCATCATGTTGCAATGTAATCCTAATTCCTTCAGCTTTTTCGTTGGTATAATTCGTTACTTTCACTAATAACGAATTGGGCTGTTGTAATAACTGAACTGGATTGAGAAACCAAGCTGAATCTATAGTAATATTCTTTTCTTCAACAGATGATAATGGGACTAATTTTATATCTAAAACTGTATCTTTTATTGCTGATAAATCAGTATTTTTCTTTTGGAAATCGGAGATTTCATAGATGATTTTATGCTCAGTTCCAGCAGTTTGTAATACTTGCTTTTGTTTGTTGAAAATTTCAGATAACTTTGTAGATGTTGGAGCAATTTTAATCTCTTCTATAAGCCCAAGTGCATCTTCTTTGCTGACTAAATGCAATTGTCGCCCTTCCATTTCACTTGTGATAATCTGAAATCGATCGTCGGCAGCATAGGCATTCACAATTTCTCTTGCTCGCTGTTTTGCTTTTTCAACTATCGGAGCATCTTCGCTTAACGAACTCATACTGAATGAGTTGTCGATATATATCGATACAGCTTTTTCGCCTTGTTTCACAGTGGATTGTTGGGGCAGGAAGGGTTGGGCAAATGCAAAAACTAAGGCAAGTATTGCAAGGCAACGAGCTAATAAAACCAATAAATTTCTTAGTTTCGATCGAGCACTTGATTCCTCTTTTACTTCTTTTAAAAAGCGAACATTTGTAAAATATACTTGTTTGAATCTCCTAAAATAGAACAAATGTATGACGATAGGGATGGCAATTGTCAAGGAAGCGATAAGAAAATAAGGAAACAAAAACTGCATCTAAATTTATTTTTCGTTGCAATGGAATAATACGTTCTAAAACGAAAATTGTTGTTTTCTAGTGTGTTGGAATGTTTATCATTAGTATTTATTTATAAGTTTTTATTATGGAGTTTCAGTCTTAAAACATTGATTGTCAATTCCTAAAACGTAATTTTTTACAATTCCTATTTCACTTGCAGTTTCTGCACCGCTAAAACCCATGAATTTATAATCGTTCATTAAATTAGCACTATATTTCGTAAAATCTTCTGATAAAGGAAAATATGACCAGTGCCACTTTTCTTCTTTATAGCCAGATTGTCTTTCTTTTCCAAAGGCAGTATAAGGTTGGCAAAATCCATAGTTTGAAGCATTTTTCAATAGCCAATCGTAAATTTTTTTTCCTTTTCCTTTCGAAAAGTAATCATTTTTCAAGCCATTTATATCGAAATCTGTACCCCAATGATGACGAGAACTGCCGGGCATAGCACTATATTCTAATATTTTCTTTGCTCTATCAGTCGGGTTTTGAATGTTTGTTGCAACTGTACCATCTTCCAAAGTTCTTTTCCCATTCCATTTTTCCTCCCAAATTCGTTTTTGATAGTCAAAATTTCTGGTTGCAGATGAGATTATGATAGTAATTCCGTCTTTTTTTGCAGCATCCCACATTTTTTTAAATGCTTCGTAGGTTTCCTTTCGAAGGTACATCTCTCTATTTACACTGTATTTTCGATCTATTTTTACGAACCTTTTATCATTTTCTGGTTTAAATTTACCCATTAAATAATTAGAATCTATAGTTGGGGTTTGCTGTAAGGCAAAACTGAGAAAAAGTAATAATATATTCATTTTAAAGCACTTCTATTTCTTGTTAGCATAGAATACCCAAAAACGACACCCATAATTAGGATCACACCCCAATAAAATTGTGGGGAGAGATCTTCATTTTCATTCAAAATAAACCATGCTAATAGTATCCCATACACAGGTTCTAAATTCAATATGAAATTGGATGAAAATGTGGAAATATGCCTTAAAGACATCATTGACAGCAAAAATGGTAGTGAAGTGCAAACTAATGAAAGAATTAATAGATAAATCCAATCTGCTGATGAGGGTAAAAAATCTTCAGCTGGAAAGAAATAATAATATATCGGCAACATCAATGAGGTTAGGATTAGGACACCGCTGATTTCTAAAAAAGTTACACTAAGTGGATCTGTAGAGGCTACCACTTTTTTGTTTAGCACAGAAAAAATCGCAGCGATTAATGCCCCAATCAAACCAACGATGATTCCAGATATCCAATTAAGGTTGGTTTTCACAATAAGCAACATTCCAGGAAGTATCAATAATCCAAGTAAAATTTCCTTCCACTGAACTTTTTTACGGAAAAATATAGGCTCAATTATTGAAGTCATAAATGATACTGTTGCCATACAAATCACTGCTATTGAAGAGTTTGAGAGCTTTACAGAGCCATAAAAACAAAGCCAATGTATGCCAACTAAAAAGCCAATTCCAATTACCTTCAATTTCGTTTTGCTATCAACTCTTTTGATTAAACTATATTTATTTAACAAAAAAGTCAAGCTCAAGGTAGTGATTACCACCCTCCACCATACTAAAGGTAGGGTAGATAAGGATATTAATTTACCCAAAACTGCCGTAAAGCCCCATAGGAACACAGCAATATGCATTTGGATAAAAGATTTTTGTATCGTGTTCATTTAGGCAGAATGTCTTTTTTGAAAGAATTTTTTTAATAATGGCAGATAGGGTTTCCCAATTTCAATTTGTAATAAATCACTATTGGATTGATTAAAACAATTAATTGCATTTTGATGGATTGCTTCGAATTCTATTTTTTGATCGTTTTGCCACTTTAAAGATGATGTATCTACTAATTCCCACATTCCAGTTTCTATGTTTTTTAACTCCATTAAGCCTAGTTTTGGAAAATTTGCTTCATATCCATCATTAAACTTTATACCAATAACATCATGTATTTTCGACATAATCCTTAAAGGCATGCAATAAGTATTGTCTTGAAAATCAGACAGTAAGAAGCAGGTGCATCGCTGATGTTGAAGTTTGATAAACTGAGAAATTGCCGCACCAATATTTGTTTTGGAAACCTTAGGCTTAGCATTAAGTATTTCTCGAATGATTCTCAACATTTGAGAAGATCCTTTTTTAGGCGGCAAATACAAATCTACTTTATCACTAAATAGCATTAAGCCTATTTTATGTTGATAATGTAAGGCGGATAAAGATAGAACAGCAGCAATTTCTGTAATGATTTGGTATCTATTTTGTTGATTTCCATAATAGGATGATCCGCTAATATCCACCAAGAAAAATACAGTTAGTTCGTGCTCTTCTTCAAAAATCTTCACATAAGTGCTTCCGTTTCTTGCCGTTACGTTCCAATCTATTGATTTTACATCGTCGCCATATTGATAGGAGCGAACTTCGCTAAAAGTCATTCCTTTGCCTTTAAATGGGCTATGTGCATCACCAATAAAAAGGTTTTTGGACATATTTTTCGCTTTTATTTCAATAGTCCTTACCTTTTTTAACAGCTCTTTTAACTCGACAGATGCACTCATTTAATGTTATATTAATAAAATTTACATTTCCTCATAGCGAAAATGCACATTTGTAACAACATGAACCCATGTTTGAATCTTGAAATATTCGTATCGCCATAAGTTCTGTCTTTATAACGAATCGGTATTTCAACTATTTTAAGATTCAACTTATATGCACCAAAAAGCAAATCGAAATCGCCAAATGGATCGAAATCACCAAAGAATTTTCTATTTATAATTAGTTTTTCGTAATCTTTTCTAAAGATAACTTTCGTTCCACATAGAGTGTCTCTAAATTTTTGCTCAAGAAGCCAAGTGAAGGCTTGACTGAAAAATTTATTGCCTAATCTGTTCAAGAATCGCATTGCTTTCTCATCCATTGCATACACCAATCTCGATCCGTTGATGAAATCGCCTTTATATCCAGCGATAGCATTATAAAACTTCGGTAATTCTTCTGGAGGCATAGTCAAATCGGCATCCAAAATCATTAAAATATCACCTGTTGCCATCCCAAATCCTTTTCGAACAGCGTCACCTTTACCTTTCCCTGTTTGTTGAGTGATTTTGATATCATGGGTATGATCGTATTTTTGTTTGATTTTTTGAATGGTATCCCAAGTATCGTCAGTAGAATTACCTTCTACAAAAATAATTTCTTGGTGATTTGAAAATTTTGGCATTCTTAATATTGCATTTTCGATATTGCCACTCTCATTTCTTGCAGGGATTACAATAGAAACTGAATATCTGCAATCCACATCCTTTTCGCTATTTGGATAAGGCATTGCAAAGGAATACATATTAATACATAGCGACCGAAGAATCGGTAGCTTTGCTAAATATTTATTCGTGATGTATGAAACGATAGGAATGTTGAAAGGAATGAGCATCCTTCTGACTTGTCTATACACATCAAACCCTGCTAAATACAATAGATTATTGATATCGAAATGAGTAAGCCAGTTTTGTTGTGGGGATTTTGTTTTCAGACCTAGTTTTTCGGCAAGTCCTAAAAAGGGTTCCCAAGTTGTATTATAAAATGATACAATTACTTTTGTATTTGGGTGGCAAACTTTTTTTAATTCTAAAAAAACATGTTGGATGTCATCGACAAAACCGATCAAATTGGATAGAATGATCACATCATAAGTACCCTCCAATTGGATATTATTGGCATTCATCACTCTCCAATCCAATTCTGGAAAGCTTTTTTTTGCCTGAGCAATCATAGCTTCAGAGTAGTCGATTCCTGTTTTTTTTGCAGCCACTAATTCGTGAAGCATTTCGCCAGTGCCACAGCCTACTTCGAGGACGGAAGAGTTTTCATGAACAAAATATTGTACATAATTTGTAATATCGTTCCAATAATATCGATGCCGACTTCTGATTTTTTTTCTATTAGGGGCTAATGCTTCAAAATATTCGAGGTTTCTAGTATCTAATTGTTTCACAAATTCTATTTTAATTTTGTTTTGGCAAAGTTAATGCCAAGGATAATTTATTGTTTTATAGGTGCTTGAGTAGGTGTTGTTGGTGTTTCTACAATTTTAGAATAATCGATTTCAAACAATTGCGATTTTTCCAAATTTCCCTCTTGATGAATCATCTTTAATGACCCTGGATATTTTTGATCTATCGGTGCTAAATATCGATGAATAGTATTTACGAAAGAGCCTTCCACATAATTATTCGGATCCATCCTAAGTTCAGCCATTATAACATGTGTTACTTTATTGGTTTTCAGGTTACTAATCAAGGTGTCAGCATTGGTAGATGTCGTCTTGAATATTGGGTAAAACGGCATTCCATTAGCATAGATGAATGACATTGAATTTTTACGGCAAGCTACAAAACTTCCTTTGGGCAAATTCTTCTCACACCATTCGCTCATTTTCAAATAATTCACCCAATCGGTTGTATATCCAGCATATTTATTGCCACTTAAATTTTCAGCAAGAACTGGCGTATTTTTCTTTGCTTCGGATAAAGTAATGCTAAAATTTCTGGCAAAAAAGATTAATGCAATAATTAGGAATGCTATTTGCATAGCTGACAAACTCTTATTATCCATCAAAGCATAAATTCCATAAAATATTGAAAACAAAATATAGGGTAAAAATATCATAATCAAACGTCCTTGTCCCCAGTTGGTATGCAAGGCAAAAAATGTGACACCAGTCAACACTCCTGCATATATTATTGCTGCTTGAAGTGCTTTATTTTTCTTTTTAAGAGACCAAAAAAATCCAGCTAAAAACAATAATATTGTAAAAACTGTAATCCCAGTACTATATTTTGAGTCTTCACTTCTAATCCCAAGCATCTCCCAAAGCTTGGATGAAAGGTAAATTTCTGCATTCGTCCAGAACCTTGTAATAAAGTCAGATAATGTAGCTTGTCCTTTATTTGGGTCATAAAAATCCTTTTGAAACATAGCATTTCCTTGAGAAGCAACTTGATTTGCGCCTTTCCAAATCATTTTTTTGATTCCTTCGAGAGGCAAAGCCACCGTTATGAAAGATAAAAATGAAAACAAAGCTGCTTTCCAATCTTTTTGGAACAAAAAGTAAACGACAATAGCAATGATAGCTCCTGCTGCAACACTTCTTGCCATAAATAAGAAATAGGTTACGAGTGCTAAGCCAAGATATTGCTTCCAATTTTCTTTAATTCCGCTGCCATTAACTGCAATATGATCCGTTAATTTGAAAAAAGACATAAAGAAAAGTCCTTGAATCATACTGAAAAATGCTTCGGTGTATGTCAGACTAGCATGAGCTAAAAATGCAGAATTTGTGGCAATTATCAATAATGTTAAAAACAAAATAGAATAAGGGATTCTGCCAACAAAAGCTTTATAATTGAAATAGATGCCTAATATAAAGAAAATTACAGACAGCGATTTGAGCAAAATGACATTAATGCCAAATAACTTTATTGGGATTGATAAAATCATCGGGTATAGTGGTGCATTCGCCCCATGCCAAAAGCCAAAAAAATCTTTAGCATAGTTGAAACCCGACTCAATATACATCGAATCATCAAATCCTGTGGACATTTTCACATCAAATAACAAGAAAGCAAATAAAGCAGCAATTCCTAAAATGATAGAAATGTAAATATTTTTGTTTTTTTCAAAATGTTTTTCGAGCCATTCAAAAATGGTTAAACTAGGGGCAGTTTCTACCAATTTTGCACTTTCTTTTTCTGTATTTCTAGATGACTGTTGTTTTTTTGACATAACAATTTCCGATTGTATGATGATTTGAGGTGCAAAATTAAAGAATTTAATTTATTAATTGATAATATATTAAATTTGAATTGATAGGAATAAAAAAATGGTATTTGAATCAGTGTTTCAAATACCATTTATTGAAAAATTTTGAATCATCAATTCGCAACTTCTGATAAGAACTTTATTCTCATCAGTTGAATTTCCTCCATAGTGATGTCATCTTCTTTCAGAGCATGATATGCCTCAATTGCTGAATCTGTATCGGATTCCATAAAATAATTGTAAATGTCCTCCCGAACATATTCATCAATAGTATCTTTTAGATAGTAATCCAAATTTAATTTAGTTCCAGAAATGACTATAGAATCTAACTCTTCTATCAATTCGTCCCAAGTCAAATTACTCGTTTCTGCTATGTCGGGTAAAGGTATTTTTCTGTCAATGCCTTGTATGATATGAACTTTAATTTTGGATTTGTTTGCTACTGTTTTTAGTACAAAATCTGTAGGTCTTTCTATCTCATTTTCTTCTACATATCTACTGATCAATGCCACAAATTCTTTTCCATATTTTTGGGCTTTTCCCTTCGAAACTCCCGAACACTTTTCCAAATCCTCTAATGTGATTGGATATTGAGTTGCCATATCCATCAAGCTAGGCTCTTGGAAAACTACATAAGGCGGAACGCCCATTTTTTTACCGACTCTTTTGGTGAGGTCTCTTAGCATATTCACCAACACTTCGTCCAACACCGCTGTTTTGCCTGTTGCCTCATCCAAATCTTCACTTTCTTCCTCAAAATTTCTATTTATGGGAATAGAGAAAGGTTGAGGATCTTTAAGAAATGATCTGCCAGCTTCATTGAGTCTTAGGGTTCCATACTTTTCTATGTCCTTGTCCAACAAGCCATTAATCAAAGCATGACGGAAAATAGAGTTCCAAAAATGTTCGTCTTTTTCATCGCCAACACCAAATAAATCCAGCTCTGAAAAACCATAATCATCCATTTCTTTAGTATCCTTTCCTCTCAGAAAGTCCACTAAAGTTTTCACCGCATAGTTTTCGTTAAGGGCTAATACGGCGTTCAAAGCATCTTGCATTTCTTCTGTTACATCCACTTTTTCTTTTGGATGTTTGCAGTTGTCACACATTTTATTGCAACTTTTATCATCATATTCCTCTCCAAAATAATGCAACAAGAATTGTCTTCGGCAAGCAGTAGTTTCGGCATAAGCGGTGATTTCTTGCATCAAAAGCATACCCATCTCTCGTTCAGCAGCTGGCTTGTCTCTCAAGAATTTTTCTAATCGAGTAACGTCTTTTTCGGAATAAAATGCTACACACCTTCCCTCCAAGCCATCTCTACCGCCTCTACCTGTCTCTTGATAATAATTTTCTATACTTTTAGGGATGTCATAATGAATTACAAACCTTACATCTGGTTTGTCGATGCCCATTCCAAAAGCTATTGTAGCCACTATGACATCAATTTCCTCCATCAAAAAGTCATCTTGGGTTTTGCTTCTTGTCTTTGCATCCAAACCAGCATGATAAGCAGCTGCTTTCAAGCCGTTCACTTCCAGCATTTTAGCAATGTCTTCTGCAGCTTTTCGGCTTTGAACATAAATAATTCCACATCTGCCATTGGCTTCTTTGATGACTTGCAAAATGCTTTTTACTGTCTGCTCCATTTTGTCATATTTCGGACGAACTTCATAGAAAAGATTGTCTCTATTGAATGAAAGTACGAAATTGCGTTCATCTCTCATGTTAAGATTTTTGACAATATCAGTCCTAACTTTTGGAGTGGCAGTAGCGGTAAGTGCAATGATCGGAATTTCTTTATTCACATCATCAATCATGTTTCTGATTCGACGATATTCAGGTCTGAAATCATGTCCCCACTCTGATATACAATGAGCTTCGTCAACTGCAATAAATGACAGATCAATTCCTTTTAGGAATTCGATATTCTCATCTTTAGTGAGGGTTTCAGGAGCAATATAGAGCAATTTGGTTTTTCCGTCAACAATATCCTGTTTTACTACTTTAATCTGAGCTTTTGTGAGGGAGGAATTGAGGAAATGTGCTACCTCGTCTTCGCTGCTATATCCTCTGATGGCATCTACTTGATTTTTCATTAGGGCAATCAAAGGTGATATAACAATAGCTGTTCCGGGCATCATCAAAGCTGGAAGTTGATAGCAAAGTGATTTACCCCCTCCAGTAGGCATAATTACAAAAGTGTCTTTTCCTTCCAGTACACTTTGTATGATTTCTTCTTGCTTCCCTTTGAACTTATCAAATCCGAAATGTTTTTGTAGGGCATCCAGTAAATTTTCAGTTGCAACAGCCATGAATTTATTGGAAAAATTTTATAGTTACGTTAATAAATAATGCCTTATAAAGATAAATAAATATTTTGGTTTTTTCAATTATATCTTTAATTCTAAAATTAATTATTGTTGAAAAGACTATAAATAAATTTATTTTTACCTTTTTTTAAAAGGGGAGCCAAAATTAAAAAAAAACTATTAAAAAAGCAATAGTTAAGTTTAATTAAGGAAATGTTTGATAATTAAATAATTGTAAGTACTTTTGTTCCCATATTGTACAAATTACACTAAGATATATTTTGTTTTATTTTTTATTAGTTTTTTAAAATAATAAGGAATGAAATGAATTTTTTACCAAATCTAAGATTTTAATTACTTTCAAATTTTTTAGATTTTTTATTTACAAATTTTTTTTAAAATAATGAAAATTAACGAAATACATAAGACAAAGATTGTAGCAACTGTAGGACCAGCAAGTAGCTCTTACGAAATGTTGTTGGAGCTAGTTCGAGCTGGAGTGGATGTTTTTAGGCTGAATTTTTCTCATGGCTCATATGAAGATCACCAAAAAATAATAGATAATATCTTAAAAATAAATGATGTTCATCATACTTATGTCAGTATTTTAGCTGATTTGCAGGGTCCGAAGCTAAGGGTAGGAAAGATAGAGAATGGAAGTATGTTCATTCAATCTGGAGATGTTTTGACTTTTGTGAATGAAGAGTGCTTAGGGAATAAGGATAGAATCTATATGAGCTATGAAAATTTTGCTGAAGATGTGGAAGTAGGCGAGAAAGTTCTTGTAGATGATGGAAAAGTAGTTCTGGAAGTGATAGATACCAACAAAAAAGATATTGTAAAATTAAAAGTGGTTCATGGCAATGTCCTTTCCTCCAACAAAGGAGTGAATCTTCCTAACACCAAAGTATCTTTACCAGCATTAACGGACAAGGATATTCGTGATTTGAATTATATATTGACTCAGCCTGTCAATTGGATAGCTTTATCTTTCGTTAGATCTCCAAAAGATTTGAAAGACCTGAGAGATAGGATTGATGAAAAAAATCATGGGGCTAAGATTATTGCAAAAATCGAAAAACCAGAAGCAATCGAAAAGTTGGATAAAATTATCAAACATTCGAATGCAATAATGATTGCAAGGGGCGATTTAGGTATTGAAATCCCTATTGAAAAATTACCTGGAATCCAAAAAGAGATCATTAATAAATGTATTCAAAGGGCAAGACCCGTAATCGTGGCTACCCAAATGATGGATAGTATGATTGAGAATCCAACACCTACAAGGGCAGAAGTAACCGATGTGGCTAATGCAGTTTTGGATGGTGCTGATGCTGTGATGCTAAGTGGTGAAACATCAGTAGGAAAGTTTCCTGCATTAGTGGTAGAAACTATGGGAAAAATTATCGCAGAAGCTGAAAAGTCTCAGTCATTTGATAATCGTCATCCTTACCCTGCTCCTGCTTCAAGAACATTCTTATCGGATGTAGTTTGTTTTAACGCAGCTAAAACATCTGATGACATCGGTGCAAAAGCAATTTTAGGAATGACGAGTTCTGGTTACACTGCATTTAAAGTGTCGAGCTATCGACCAAAAGCTATTGTCTATATTTTTTCGGATAGAAAAACAATGTTGGCAACTTTGAATTTGGTGTGGGGAGTGAAATGTTTTTATTACGACAAATTCACCACTACTGACGAAACCATTCAAGATTGTACGGATATTTTGAAGGAAAAAAATATGCTTGAAACTGGAGATATCGTCGTTAATACAGGAACTATGCCTTTGGGCAAAAGGCTTAGAACAAATATGTTGAAAGTGACTGAAATAGAATAACCAATTTTATTGAAGTATAATAAAAAGGACTTTGTCAAATATTTGATAAAGTCCTTTTTATTTAATTTAGCTAAATGCTTGATTAATAATAGCTTCTTGTTGCTGCACATGTATTTTCATAAATCCTGTGGCTGGAGATGCACTATCATTTCTAGCAATTACAGCATCACAAAAATCATCATGGAAAGTTTTCAGAAAGCTCCAAGCTCCCATATTTAAAGACTCTTCTTGCACCCAAACATGGTTTTTTGCCTTGTTATAATTTTTCTTTATAGATTTTATTTGTTCATCAGGGAATGGATAGATTTGCTCTAATCGAACAATTGCTACATCCTTAATATTCGATTCCATTTGTTTTTTGAGTAAATCATAATATATTTTTCCAGAACAATATAATACTTTTCTAACTGAAGTTGCTTTTACATTAGCATCGTCAATTGCCTCTTGAAATCCATTACCAGTCTCAAAATCAGCAACATCCGACACACACAATGGATGGCGTAGCAATGATTTAGGTGACATATTGATTAACGGTTTACGGAAAGGTCGATGCAATTGTCTTCTAAAGGCATGAAACAAATTGGCAGGAGTGGTGATATTCGTAACACTCATATTATTTTCGCTACAAAGTTGTAAGAATCTTTCTAGCCTTGCACTTGAGTGTTCAGGACCTTGCCCTTCATATCCATGTGGGAGTAAAAGCACTAATCCGCTCATTCTTTGCCACTTACTTTCTCCTGCAGCAATGAATTGATCAATGATGGTCTGAGCTCCATTTGCAAAATCGCCAAATTGTGCTTCCCATATTACTAGATTTTCTGGCGATGCTAGTGAATATCCATATTCAAAGCCCATCACACCATATTCGGAAAGCAATGAATTATAAATTCTAAATGAGCCTTGTTTGGTTTCTATTGTATTAAGCCTATTGTATTGTTCATTGGTATCAGCATCAAAAAATACAGCATGGCGATGAGAGAAAGTACCTCTTTTCACATCTTCACCTGTAATACGAACATCTTTATTTTCTAATAAAATAGACCCATAAGCTAATAGTTCGCCAATCGCCCAATCTACTTTATTATTGCTCAATAAATCTTTATAGTTTTTATTGATCAATCTATCAATAACAGATGTTGGCTTAAAATGGTCTGGGATTTTATTTAGGTGATCTAATATTTTCTTTAATTCTTGTTTTGAAATTCCAGTTAATGGGGATTCAATATAATCATTTTTGTCGGTTGTTTTCTTTAGATTTTTCCATGCTAACTCTGGCTCTTGATAGACATAAGGTAGTGGATTTTGTTTTACAGAAGCTAATCTTGCTTGCAAATCATCATCAAATTGCTTTGCTAATTCGCTTGCAATGGCTTTGTCCACATCATTTCTGTGCGATAGAATTTCTGTATAAATCTGACGTGGATTTTGATGGTTTTTGATCAATTTGTACAAACTAGGTTGAGTTACTTCTGGATTGTCACTTTCGTTATGCCCATGTTTTCGATAGCAAACCATATCGACAAACACATCCTTATTAAATTTTTGGCGATATTCTGTCGCTAATTCACATACAAAAACTACAGCTTCGGGGTCATCGCCATTAACATGAAAAACTGGAGTGCCGAGGGCATTGCCGATACTCGTACTATAATTTGAAGAACGAGCATCATGGAAATCTGTGGTAAAACCAATTTGATTGTTGATCACAAAATGAATACAACCGCCAACATAATAACCATCTAACTGGCTCATTTGTAGCACTTCATACACAATTCCTTGCCCAGCAAGAGATGCATCGCCATGTATCATGATTGGAAGAATTTTATCCACATCGGTTTGATACACGATATCAGCTTTTGCTCTTGCAAATCCTAACATTACGGGATCCACAGCTTCTAAATGAGATGGGTTGGGTAATAATTTCAGATATACTGATTTATTGATAGGTGTCATGACTTGAGAGGAATAGCCCATGTGATATTTTACATCACCACTTCCATAACTTAGGTCGGGCATTGCATTTCCTTCGAATTCGTTGAAAATATTCTCATAAGTTTTTCCTAAAATATTTGCCAACACATTCAATCTGCCTCGATGAGCCATCCCAATAATTACCTCCTCTACATTATGACCCGAAGCAGCAGTGATAATTGCATCGAGTCCAGCAATGGTACTTTCGCCACCTTCGAGTCCAAATCGTTTGGTAGGACCATATTTTTTTGCCAAAAACTCCTCTAGCCCAACAGCACCATTTAGTTTTTCAAGGATTCGTCTTTTTTTATTTACACTAAATCCATAATCATCAGGATTGCGGTTTTCTATTTTGTCTTTTAGCCATATTCTTTCTTCTTTTGTGGCAACTTGAGAAAATTCAAAGCCAATATTTCCACAATATATCTTAAGTAATCGGTCGAGAATTTCTCTTAATGAAGCATTTGCCAAGCCAATTTCGTTACCAGCTACAAATTTTTTATCCAAATCCGATTCATTCAAATCATAATCTGATAAAGATAGTGCTGGTTTCCGATCTATTCTTTTTCTGATGGGGTTGGTTGTAGATATTAAATGTCCTCTTTCTCTATAACCTTGAATTAGCGATAGTACATTGAATTCTTTTGAACCAGCGATATCAATAATAGTTGTTGCAACAGGTAAATTATTGTTGGATTGCTCTGCATAGTCAAATCCTGCAAAAAATTGCCTCCATCCAACATCTACTGAATCAGGGTTTTGTATGTATTGTTGGTACATATTTTCAATATAAGACGGATGTGCATTGGATAAAAAAGAATAATTACTCATTATATTAACCTATGTGATAATTAAGTTGATCTAAAACTCCATAATCAATTGAAATTCAATAAAAAACAAAATTAATTTTTATGATAAATTGATTGGAAGTGCAAATATCGTAAACCTATACTATTTTAGCAAATCTTGTTGAATTGAATGGTTAATATTATAAAAAAAAGTAGCTAGAAATGCAATGACTCCTAACTACCTTATACAATAAAATGGTAATTTATTACTCTGATTTCATCTGGATTTTGATATGATCTTCTTTGTTCAATGATTTTCCTGAATTTTTCTCATATAGTTTTTTGTATTTTTTCAATGTTTTATCACTTTGTTTTTCTCCATTAATCATCAACTGATCGTTTGATAAGTCGAATGAAAAATCTTTTGATTTTTTTAGAAACCCATCATTTGTCAATTCTTGTTCGATTGATTTAGATAACATTTCTTCTCTTTCAAATTTTGCCATTTCCTTGTCGTGTTCTTTCATATCAACTTCATGCTGCTTCATTGCCTTATCGTGCTCTTTCATGTCGGCTTCATGTTGTTTCATTGCCCTATCGTGTTCTTTCATATCTGCCTCATGTCGTTTCATGTCTTTTTCATGTTCTCTCATGTCAATATCATATTGAATTGATTTTTCCTGCTTATTATCCTCTTTGTATCTTTTGCTTTCCACTCTTTTTTCTATTCTTTTCGTTTTCCCATCATCAGAATTTATAATAATTATTTCTTCATTTTGAGTGCTAGGAGGCGGCGGAGGCGGAGGTGGATTTTTCAATCCTTTCATGGATGGTGGTGGCGGTGGAGATGGAATAGAAGAAGGAGGTGTTGGTGGTGCTATTGCCATATTAATTTCCTTTTCATATTTATTATAGTCTTCAGGGGCAATTGTTTTGCCATCTACTATAAGCTCTTTGATGTTGTCATTTTCTTTTGTGATTTCTATTTTTTTCTCTCCATCATCAATTATGCTTTTTTCAATCATCTTTTGAATTTTCTTAGGCGTAGTGTCTTGTACAAAATCACTACTACTTTGATTTTCAACAGAATTTGTAATATGTTTTTGAGGCAAGTTGGCACTAACGGAAAGCAGAATTCCAGCAGCCATAAGCAGTCCTGTTACAGAAATTTTTTCTAACATTGTTGAACGATTTTGCGAATGATTTAATATTCTTTTGATTCTTAATAATAATTCATGATTTTTCGAACCCTTGAGTGCAAGAGCAAACGAAGGATGTTTTTCGGATTTGAGTTTTAATAAGTTATACAATGACTTTGCATATAGTATTTTATTTTCACACACAGAAAGTGCAATGTCATCGCAGCAGTTTTCTCTTTCAACTCTTATTCTATTGGATATCCACCAAATAGACGGATGAAAGTAGAATACACTTTCGATAATGAGTTGAATGATATTCATCAAATAGTCATTTCGTTTGAAATGAGCAATTTCATGAGCTAATATTGCTTCTAACTCATTGATGGATAATTGATTGATGATACCAATTGGGAGAAGTATTACGGGTTTGATATATCCGATTAATATTGGCGAATCAATGTATGAAGACTCTAATAGTGCAATTGGTTTCTCAATATTTAGCTTGATTTTCAGTGTATTAAATATTTCATGGATGGAGTCTTCTATGATTTCAAAGCTATTTTTTTTGAGTTGGCTAATATACCTTAATCCGAATAGTAGATGAATAAAATATATTATTGCACCAATTACCCAAATATAAACAAGTATAGGAAGGTATTGATTGATTTGATCGAATACGCCAATTGATACATTTGTTACAGTGGGTTTTATAAATAGATTTGGATTGTTTTTCAAGATTATTGTTTTATTAATAGTATGATTATCAACTATATAATATAAAAATGTTACGATAGAAATGAATGGAGCAAGCCATAGCAATATATTGTTTGCCCAATACTTTTTAGCAGATGCCCAATTTGTTTTTGCATTATTAAAATGATAAGCTGCAAGAAAAAGAATGGTGAATTGCCACAAAGAGTGTAAGAAGGTCCAGCCTAAAGCGTCAATTATTTTATTGTAATAGCCTGAAAATAAATTAAATAACATAGGTTATTGATTTTCTAGTTTTTCAATTAATTGTTTTATTTCTTCTAGGTCTTCTTTAGAAGTCTCGTTAGTGCCTAAGGCATGCAACACTAATTTCATTGCTGAACCTCTGAATGTATTATCCACAAAATTGTTAAGTAGCATAGTTTTTGTGTTTGATTCTTCCACACTTGCATAATATATATGTATCTTTTGACTTGTGTCTCGATTTACCAAGCCTTTTTCAGCCATGATTTGCATTAATTTCAGGGTAGTAGTATAGCCTATTTCTACATCAGATTCTTTATTTAAGGCATCATTAACTGTTCTAACTGTAGCTCCATTCAGTTGCCATAAAATTTGAAGAATGGATAATTCGGACTCTGTAGGTTTTGTCATATCAATATTATTATTGAGCAAAGATATACGAAACTATTCGTATATCAAAATTTATTTACGAATAATTTCGTATTTTATGAAAATTTTAACATCTAGCAGAATAGATGGCAAAAAACCAGTGTCACATTAAGTGAAAATATATAAGTAAGTTTTCTATGTAAGAAAATCTTTGAAAAATTTGCAATTTCAGAAAATAATTTATTGCCAAAAATCAATACATTATCAACATGAAATATATTTTTATTAATATAATATGTATATCAATAATTCGTAAATATAAGATATTCAAATATATATGATTATTTATTATTTGTTTGATCTTTAAGGTATGTGGATAACTTTTTTTAAAATAATCGTCTTAATTCTTGTATATTTAAAGCTATATTTTTCTATATTTACGAAAAATTAGCACAGAACAAGAATCAAAAGGAAAAATATGAATTACACTAATACAATGAAAGGTCTCATTTTGGAGTATGAGGATATGTCACAAAAGGGAACGGTAGTGTTTTTTGAGGAAACGGTTTATTTGAAATTAATAGATTATTATTTTAATAATAATGATTTTGAAAAAGCGTTAGTGGTTGTGAATCATGCTATTGAACAACATGGTCATTCTAATGTGTTTTATAACCGCAAAGCTTCTATTTTACTTAATCAAGATAAATCTCAACAAGCATTAGAAATCATTGAAGCAACAGAGTCACTTTATCCCGATTGTTTGGAGACAACTTTACTAAGAATCGAGTATCTATGTATGTACGACCAAACTGATGAAGCTTTTGAATTGATAGAAGAAGTAAAAGAAAACGTGTGTTCTACTAAGAATATGAGTTTTCTATTTGGTATGGAAGCATTAGTGTATGAATATTTAGGAGATTATGATAAAATGTTCGATGCTCTGAGAAACCAATTATTACTTGATACTACCAATGATAGAGCTTTTCATAAAATTTGGATGTGTGTTGAAATATCTGGTAAATACGAGAAAAGCATTCGTTTTCACCAACAATTAATCAATAAAAACCCGTATGCAGCTTATGCTTGGTTCAACTTGGGTCATGCAAATTTTTGCGTAGAAGCCTACACTGAAGCAGCTGAATGTTTTGAATATGCATTTCTAATTGATAAAGAATTTATAAATGCATATATGGAATGTGCAGATACTTATATGCACATCAAACAATATGAAAAAGCAATTCAATGCCTGAATGATTTAGAAGATGTATTCGTGTATGATGCTTTAGCATATACGAAAATTGGTGTTTGTCATTATCACTTGAATAATAACGACTTAGCTTTAGATGCTTTGAACAAAGCTATTTTATTAGATTTTACTAGCGATGTAGCATATTTTCATTTGGCATTATTGAAATTAAGAACTGGTGATGAAACTGAAGCAATTTCCTTATTCGAGCAAGCTATAGTTATAAATGATAGTTTGGAAGAATATTATATTGAATATGCAAAAGCATTGGAGTCGGTTGGAAGAAATGTGGAGGCAAAAAAGATTTTTATAAAAGCAACAGAGACAGCTCCAGAATTAAAAGAAATTTGGATTGAATATCTACAATTTTTGTTAAGAAGGAAAAATTTCAAATCAATTGTACCTGTAATTGACGAAGCTGAAATGTATGCTCTTTGTACGGAACTTTTATATTTTAGAGCCATCTGTTTATTTTATCAAAATCAGAAATCTGCAGCTTTAGATATGCTAAATGAAGCATTAATAGAAGATGGATCTTATGTACATTTGATAAAAGATGCAAAGAAAATGTATCAGGATAAGGACATTACAGCTTTATTATTATTGTATAAATCGTAAACATATCCACTTGTAAATCAGAATGGGGCGTTATTGAGGTAAGATAATGTCCTATTTTTTTTTGTAAAAATATATAAATAAAAAAGAGAAGGAAGTGAAAACTTCCTTCTTAATATTAAAATTTGGTTTTATACATTCAGACAACCAGCATTTTCAGCAAGTCATCAATTGTTATTTTATTATTTTAGAATTAATTAAAATCCAATGTTTTATAAAGGCTGTTGCTGAGTCACACAATGGATCATACCACCATTTTCGTATAAGTTTCTAACATCGATGCCTACTACAACTCTATTTGGGTAAAGGGATTGAATGATTGCATTTGCAACTGAATCATTCGGGTCATTATAGTTTGGAACCAATACTTTTTTATTCAAAATATAATAATTGATGTAAGAACCTTTGAATCCCAATTTTTTTCCATAAGCAGTAGTTACATTTTCCTTAGTCAAAGGAACTGTTTTAATTGAATATTGCTCTCCCTTTGCATTTTTAGCAGATTTTAGTTTGGTAATATCAGTTGAAGGGACTTGCCATTCACTAAGGTCTTGATCATCCATTGTCAAAATGATTTTGTCATCAAAAAATCGAGCAAACCCGTCAATGTGCATATCCGTTATTTCGATACTTGCCACTCCATCCAACCAAATAAAATTTGTAACGCCTAAATATTTAGTAAACGTTTGTTCGACAGTATTTTGGTCTTTATTAGGGTTCCGATTATTGTTCAAAATGGAACTTTTTGTAGCCATCATCGTGCCACTTCCGTCAATTTCTATTGATCCACCTTCATTAATCAAAACAGAATTCAAATCAACTACAGGAGTGCCGTTCGTATTTGCTATTTTTTGAGGAATTTGATTACAATTGCTGAATTTTGCTTTGTTGCCCCATCCATTGAATCCCCAGTCTTCAATTACTAATTTTCCAGAGCTATCTGTAACGAAAATTGGACCGTTATCCCGAACCCAAACATCATCTGTTGGATAAATTCTGAAATCAATATTTGTTAAGGATATATTATTTTTTACTAACAAATTGGTTACTCTTTCCTTTTCAACTTGGTCATACACAATTAGATGCAATTTTTCGACATCTACAATTTCTTTCGCCATTGCTACCCATGTAGCATCCAACCTATCTCGATATGTTTCGCCATATTGATAATGATGAGGCCATTGAAGCCATGTGCCTTCGTGTTCATTTTTTTCTTCGGGAAAGGTATATTGAATCGCCGAAGGAGTTGTAGGTGTATCCACTTTGGAATCTGCACAAGAGAAAATAATAAGAACTGAACTAATGAATAAGAACTTTTGCATTCTATTTTTTTGCAAAAATAATTAGATTTTTGCAAATGATTTTGTCCAAAATTGACAAAATTTCTTTGTTTAAAATTCTCCTATTCAATATGATTTTATTGGGTTCTAAAGCACATTTTAAGATTTAATAATGCCCTAAAGCTGATATTATCACTACTAAATTTTCGGGTTCTTCGATGATTTCGTATATCAATCTATCTTTTTTATTGATTCTTCTACTCCAAAAACCGGATAATTGATATTTTAATTGTTCAGGGTTGCCGGTTCCTATTTTTGGATGAATTTCCAATTCATCTAATATTTTAAGTAATTTTTTAAGCTCTATTTATCGCCCGATTTTTTAATAAAATCTACTTCATTTTTTGAATTAAATTCAAAAACAATCTCATATTTCATTCTCCAAACCATTTTTGTTTTAACTCTGGAGTATATTTTACAACATTACCTTTTTTTGCACTTTTAGATTGTTCCAAAATTTTCTTTACAAATTCAGGATTATATGGACTTTCTTCTTTACTTTTTGACTTCTTCACCTCATAGGTAAGATTCATTGCCTTGAATAAGGCAATCAATGCTTTTGATGATTTAGAATCGGCTTGAACTACTATTGTATTCATATTATATAGTATTATTTTGCAAAATTACAACTAATTCTGACTTTTGCAGTTTTTCTTTTTATTCGTTAAAATCAAAAATTTCTCTTATTTCATTCCTTCATTAAATACAAATCTAATTGCAAACCTTATAAATTGCATCATAATTTCTGCCACACCCATTATAGTCCAAACCGTAACCCACTACAAATTCATTCGGAATTTCAAATCCCACTATATCGATATCAATTGGGAAATGGTGAGCCGAAGGCTTTGACAATAAAGCTACTAGATAAATTGATTTTGGATTATTAGCTTTTAAAGTTTCAATAAAATTTGAAATGGTCAATCCAGTATCTATAATATCTTCTACAATAATTACTGACCGACCTTCAATATTTTTTTTCAAACTTATTTCATGATTGACTTTGCCCGATGAACTGTCACCATTGTAGGATTGCAACTTGACAAACTCCATTTCTAGCTCAAAATTAAGTGTTCGGGATAAATCTGCCATAAACATAAAACTTCCATTCAAAATTCCTAGCAAAATTGGTTTTTCATCCTGAAATTCTTGACTCAACTGTTTTCCTATTTCATTTATTCTTTGGTGCAAAACCTCATTTGATATATACAATTCAAATTGCTTGTCATCCGCTTTTATCTTCATTATCAATTATTTAGAATATAATTTATCGATTTCCGTTTGGAAGTTTTGAAATATTATACTTCTACGAGGCTTTAATGTTGGGGTGAGTTCATTATTTTCTACAGTCCACTCTTTTGCTGTCAAAATAAACTTGCGAATTCGTTCTTGCTTTTCAAGATGGATATTCATGTTTTCAATTTCAGATTCAAATAGCTTTTGTACTTTCGGATTTACCACCATATATAAAGGTGCTGTCCAATGTATTTTTTGTTCGAAACACCAGTTTTTTAGCACTTCAAATGCAGGTACAATAATAGCTATCGGATAAGCTTTGTTTTCTCCCCACACCATACATTGACTTATAAATGGAATTTTTTTCAAATACTGTTCTACTTTTTGTGGGGCAACGTATTTTCCGCCACTTGTTTTGAATATATCTTTTTTCCGATCTGTGATCTGTATGAAACGCTTAAAAACAAATTTCCCAATATCACCAGTTCTGAACCAACCTTCAGATAATACTTCTTGAGTAATTTCTGGTTTTTTGTAATATCCCATCATCACATTTGGTCCTTTCACGATTATTTCACCTTGTCCGTTTTCATCGGGTTCGTCAATGATAATATCGAGGTTGGCTAACGGAATTCCAACAGTACCGAAATGGACTCCACCTGCTTCAAAACGGTTAAAAGAAACAATTGGCGAAGTCTCTGTTAGTCCATATCCTTCTCTCACTTTTATTCCAATGGCACTAAAAAATCTTCCTAACCTAGGTTGTAATGCTGCTGCACCCACTACAATATATTTGAGCTTCCCACCAATTCGATTTTTGATGCGATTGAAGAAAAATAATCGGACTAGAAATAATTGAATGCCATAAAGTATTGAGATTTTGCCGTGTATCGGATAATTTTCACCCAATCTTATTGACCACCACCCCAAAAATCGAAAAATTTTAGGGCTATTATTAATTCGTTCTATAACTCCCTCATACATTTTTTCTAATAGGCGAGGTACACAGGTCATGAAAATAGGCTTTACTTCTGTCATTCTTTCTCTTAGTTCGTTTGGTTTTACATAATGCACCTGTACGCCCATTGCAATATAAGCATAGGAAACCATTCTTTCGAAAACATGACTTAGAGGTAGAAAGCTTACTGTTTTATCTCCAGGTTTGATGGGCAATAGGGATATTACGGATAAAATATTGCTCACTATATTTTGATGGCTGAGCATAACACCTTTGGGTTCTCCAGTAGTGCCTGATGTATAGATTATTGTTGCCAAATCAGTGTTTTTGATATTTTTTATAGTTTCCTTAAGCAGTTCAATTTTTTCAGGAGTACTTTTTTTAATTAGAGTCTGAATTGATGATTTTTTTAATAAATATATTGATTTCAAATATTCCAATTTGTTTTGAAATTGCTCAATTCGTTCTTTTAGCTCATTGTTCGATACAAAACAGTATTGAGACTCAGTTTCATTTAAAATATAAATGATTTGCTCATTGGTTGCAGTGGCATGGATGGGTACAACGATTGCACCTATTTGTTGCAAAGCCATATCTAATATGATCCACCATGCTGAGCTATAATTCGATATAATGCACACATTATCCCATCGCTGAATTCCAATTTCTGATAGCCCAATACTCAGCTCCTTAGACAATTGGATTATTTCTGAAGTAGAATAATGATTCCAACCATTTGATGAGGCATAAGAAAGAGCAATATCTTGGGGATAACGCTCCATTTGGAAGGTGATGCAGTCAAATAATCTTTCTATATACATTGGATAAAGATAGTAAAATTATAATCCAAATTTTATAATTAATAGCATATTGCTTATATTTACAGATTCTAAATTGTAATTAAAATATAATTCACCCAAAATGAAAATTCGAATTATTATCAGCTTTTTATTATTTCCATTTTCCATTTTCTCGCAAAAGAATAGCTATACTCAGATTGCCCGTCAAGATGATATTTTATTTGAGTCAGGAAAGTTCGAATTAAGTAGTGCAAATAAGATTTTGTTGGATTCTACCATATTAATATTGAACAAAGACAATCAATATCGATTGAAGTTAACGGCACATACTGATGCTGATGGCTCTGCAAAATCCAACCTTATACTATCACATAAGCGATCAAATGCAGTAAAATCATATTTTTTAGAGAGAGGATTTGAAGAAAAAAATATAGAGATCATAGATTACGGCGAGTCGAAATTGTTATCGAAAAAAGAGGATGAAACCAGCAAACAAAGAAATCGTAGAGTTACGATTGAAATTATAAAATATTTGCCTTTGGTGAAAATAAATGGGAAAGTAAAAGATAAAACTGGTGCTATTCCGAATGCTAAGATTTATCTATCAAGTGATGGTTATTCCGATTCTACTACGAGTAGGTATGATGGAAGCTATGAAATATCAGCTCCAGAAAACTTGCCAGCTAGAATGAGTGTGATTGCTAAAAATCATATTTTCTTTGTCAAAAACATGAATGCTTCCTTTGGTGGTAGTTTATCCAATGATTTTAATATAGAAATTGCAAATCTTGGTGAAATAGTTGTCATCAATGATTTATATTTTTTTGGGGATGAATCCAGATTATTACCCAAATCCATTCCTGCACTCAATGATTTGAAGATGTTTTTGGAAATGAACCCAAATTATAAAATTGAGATAATGGGGCATTGCAATTACCCAGGAACACAACTAGTAGATTCGAAATCAAGATATTATAAGTTGTCAGAAGATAGGGCAAAAACTGTGATGGATTATCTGATAAATCAAAATATTGACCGAAATAGACTTCATTATAAAGGCTATGGAAATTCAAAGATGAAATTCATTAACCCTAAAAATAAACAAGAGGAAGAAGCAAATAGAAGGGTAGAAATAAAAATAATAGGAGAATAATTAATAAATTAGCAACAAAACCCTACTTATTAGGAAGATTACTCGTAGTTAGAAAATTATTAATTTGTATAACATAAAATTTTAAAATTTAGATGAAAAAAATTAGACACTTTCTGTTTTTAGGTATTATTTTATGCAGTATGAGTCTGCATGCTCAGTTGAAAGAAAACTCTATTGCTACAAATTTCATTTTGAAAGATTTGAATGGTGTACAACATGATTTATATAGCTATTTGGATTCTGGTTACACTTGTATTTTAGATTTTTCTGCCACTTGGTGTTTGCCTTGTTGGAACTATCATGAAAGCGGAGCTTTGAGTAACCTCTACAAAAATTATGGTCCTGGTACTAATGATAATAAAATCAGAGTATTTTTTATTGAAGCAGATACAGAGACTACATTAGATGATTTAAAGGGTCTAACTACACAATCACAAGGAAATTGGATTACAAATAGTCCTTACCCAATCATTGACTTGTCATCGAATGCTTTGAATGATGCATATAATATCGCTTATTTTCCTACTCTTTATATGGTGTGTCCGAATAGATTAGTGAAAGAAGTTGACCAATTGGATGAATCAGAACTTTGGGATGAAGCCAATATCTATTGTGGAACGAAGCAAGCCTTGTTTGACAATGATGCTTCATTAATTAGTTATTCAGGAGATACTAAAGCTTGTGATTATGTATTTGTAAATGTATTATTGCAAAACAATGGTAAGCTACCACTTCAATCAGCAGTAATCAAAGCATCTACACCTGGGCAATCTGATTTAACTTACAATTGGAAAGGCAATTTAAAAACCTATGAATATGAAGAAATTAAATTAGGTTCTATGGCATTAAATGCTAATCAAAGTATAAAAGTGGAGCTTACTTCTATAGATGAATTTATTGATAATAATTCGATCACACAAGATATTACTATTGGTAAAGAAGTAAATTCATTAAACGTTACTGTGAAAGTAGTGACAGATCAATATGGTTCTGACACCGAATGGTATATTTTAGATCCAAAAGGTAATCAAATTGCTTCTGGTGGTCCTTATGAAGACCAATCCAGTCCAGGAGAATATCCTCAGCCAGATGTAAACGTTACTTTAACTCAATTTGGGTGTTATCAATTTATCGTGACCGATGTTTTTGGTGATGGAATTTGTTGTGATTATGGAGAGGGAATCATAAAAGTAGATGATCAAAGTGGCAAAAATTTAATTACTTTAAATGATTATTTAACTGATGATTTGGATTTTTTCAAAGTGCATATTGCAGGGAATGTTGTATTAAATAATTCGCAGATTTCTATTAACCCGAACCCTACGAATGGATTAGTTAATATCAAATCGAACTCGAATGAGTCAATTACATTTGAATTGTTGAATAATATTGGTCAGAAAATAAATATCAAGCCTGTTGGAAATGGCAATAACTGGACTTTGGATATGAGTAATTATGCAAATGGTAGTTATTTCTTAAGAATGAGTTCAGGAAATGCTACAACTGTTGAAAAAATTGTAGTGTTGAAATAAGGCAATTTTGAACTAATAATATAGTGTCAGGGAGCTAAATGTAAAATTTTTGGCTCCCTTTTTCTTATATTCTACTCAATACCTCCAGCACCGTTTGATGCATTTCATCTGTATAATCCAAATGGGTGACAAAGCGAACAGTCTGTGGTCCGAATGTAGTTGCTTTTATCCCGAAATTTTGGAGCAATGCAATGAATTCTAGTGCTGTCATCGGTGCTTTCACATCAAAAAACACAATATTAGAATATACAGGCTTGATATTTTCGACAAAAGGAATTGATGCTAAGGCAACTCCTAATTCTTTTGCTCTCTGATTGTCCACTTTTAACCGATCTATATGGTGATCCAAAGCATAAATACCTGCAGCAGCCAAATATCCAGCTTGTCGCATTCCACCACCCATAGCTTTTCTAACTCTTCTTGCTTCTTTTATGAAAGGTTTATTTCCCAATAACAACGAACCAACGGGAGCTCCTAAACCCTTTGACAAGCAGACTGAAATGCTATCAAATAAGTCACCCATGTCTTTTGGAGAATCTCCTGTTTCGACTAAAGCATTAAAGATTCTTGCTCCATCGAGATGTAAGGCAAGTCCTCTTTGTGTACAAACTTTAGCAATTGGCTCTATCTCAGCTTTTGTATAGATTGTTCCACCGCCAATATTACTTGTATTTTCCACTACTACTAATCTACTTTTGGGCATCCAATCATAGTC
>Ga0116191_1000100_pt1 | contig 78354 bp, 52 predicted proteins | sample AD_UKC111_MetaG_FD_89897 | JGI IMG/M metagenome (GOLD analysis project Ga0116191, IMG submission 89897) | Active sludge microbial communities of municipal wastewater-treating anaerobic digesters from Hong Kong - AD_UKC111_MetaG | ecosystem: Engineered > Bioreactor > Anaerobic > Digestate... | reverse complement strand
TTTGCTCCACTCGTTATAGGATCAGAAGTGAATAAATTTCCATTGAAAGTTCCTTTCATACTATTGTTAATAGTATTGAATGGTGCCGTTCCATTAAAATTAATAATGATCTGATAGGTTGTATCTATTGAATTACATTTCGAACTAATTGATAACACTTTCTGGCTTGGATTTCTATTGAATTTTATATCAAAATCCTTTTCAATTGTACAGATTCCATTTACTACCTGCCATGTAAAGGTATAAGTACCCGTATCACTGACAGTAATTTTAGGATTTAGACTAGTTGAAGATGGCGAAAAACTTGCAGTAAGCCCAGCTTTAGAGATTTTTTTCAATATCCATTTTCCAGAGCCAACATCTGCAGTTCCTTGAATTTGAACATTTTTTATACACTCAACCAAACTTGGTGCTATTACAGAAATTGTTGGTATTTTGGTGAATACTACTGGTTTTGCAACAAAAATCAAACATGGATTATTGGTTAAGTTGACAAAACCATTATTCAAACTATCACCAATCGCTGCAACAATATAATAGGTTTTGTCATATTGCATTCCAGCTTTATATTGAAATATACCTGTTTTATTTTGATCAATTATACTTCCTAAATTATTATTATTAAAATTATCTGAAAGTATGAAATGGTAACTATCATTTGCATCCAAACTATATCCAGTATATGAGGCTTTTACAAAACCATTTCCAAGTGAATCAACACAAACATTCTGCAAATCTGTGATTATATTTCCAGAAATTGTTCCTTTACATTTACAATCTTTACTACCTTTTATTGTAGTTTGACAACCATTAGCATCCTTTACAATAAAATTGTAATTTGCTGAATCTGTTTGTATTATATTTGATTTAAAAGATTTCCCACTTAGTGAACCACCAGTCATGCCAATTACAGAAACAGGCATAAAACAGGCATCGATATCAAATGAAACACTATAACCAGTATAAATATTATTACAATTTTCGCTTATCAAGGTAGTTATTGGAGCAAAGCTAAACTCTAACTCAACTGTATCTTTTCTTGTGCATTCGTTATTTGTGGCTGACCATTCAAAAATATATTTCCCACATTTATCAACTTTCACCAATGAATTAGAATGTGTAGGTTCATCAAATACTGCTGTTCCAATTCCCGAAAGTTGAGACCAAAGTCCATCATTGGTAGTGGTTGAAGCTTTCATTATATAGGTATCTCCACATACTTTTGCATCAGCTCCTGCATTTACTATTGGATTTTTCTCAAATTGAACAGCTATGCAAGATGTACTGTCCAAACATACATCTGTCAACTTTACCTGTCCACCACCACCTTTGATGCTATCTCCCAAAATAAATGAAATATAATACTGCTTATCTAATTGCATTTTCGTGGGGTCAAATGCAAACTGACCTAATTTATTTCTTTGAATAATATTACCATTTTTCACTCCACAATTATCATTTAATATGAATTCCCAAGTACTATTTTTATCCAAAGTGGTATCAATCGGAATTGCTAATAATGAAGTTAGTTTATCCTCACAAACATAAAACGGGATTTGCCCTACCAACGTCCCTGCATCTCCTTTACATTTGCAAGTGTCTGTTATTGAAACATATGTAGCACATCCAAAAGCATCTACGATTAGATAATCTAAGTGGACTGGCACATCAATCTGGCAGGTAATTGTATCAGATAGCCAAGTAGAGCCTACAATTGCTTTATTATCAATAGAATATGGCAAATATCCGCTGCTCAAATTGATTTGAACAGTAAATCCCGATTTATCTTCTATAATTGAGGTTTGATAGCTAACAATTGGATTTCCGCCGAATGCAATTTGAACATTAGCTGAATCTTTACACCCTTGATTATCCAATTTCCATTCATAAATATAATTTCCTAAATTACTAATATCTATATTGGTTACTGGGTTTGTTATAGAACTAAAGTTTGTTGTTCCCGTACCAGACAACTGTTTCCAAACTCCATTCCCAACATTTCCTATATTTTGCCCTTTTAATAAATAATTTGTGCCACAAACTGTATCGCTCAATCCTGCAATTGCCTTTGGGTTGCAATTGAATACAAAATTAGTAGTAGCAGAGCTCAAGCATTCCGCATTGAAATCTACTTGATTTGAATTAGTTTTATTTGAATTGCCAACCAATGCTGTTACATAATATGTTTTTCCACATGACATTGTAGTTAACATACTGAAATTACCAGAATTATTTCTATCGAGAATCGAATTTGGATTTAATATTGGATTTGAATTATCAGATAATATGTATTCTACTACGTCATTTGGATCTTTAACTAATCCAGTTAGTGAAAAATTTGCAATATCATTTTGACATAAAACATTATTTGTCAACTGAATACTACTCAAATTAGAAATACATGGACAAGTATATCCAATTTGTATTGGAATTAAAGCACAATTTCGATTGTCACCGAAATAAATTGTATCTATAGTATGGTTTGGATATGATTTTGAAGTAAATGTTGAACCAACTAGTGGATTACCATCAACAATATAAGGTGGGTTTCCATTAGATAAATTAAAACTTATTGTAAAATTTTCATTAATGGAGTCGCAATTATAATTGACAGCAGTTGGTGAAGATGGTGATACAGACAAATTTGTAGGATAAAAAGTAATTTGAATAGTATCTTTTCTAATACATCCAAAATTATTACTTTGTAGCTCTATCGAATATATTCCTGACAATGAGGATGTTATACTACTAAAAACAGCATTATTGGGATTAAAATTAATCGTACCAGCTCCTGTGAGCAATTTCCAACTCGGATTTCCATAATCCGTTTGCCCTTGCAAATTAAAGCTATTCCCACAAGTATCTCGATCAACTCCTGCAAACACAGTTGGGTATTTTCTCCATATAACAGGCTGCCCAGTAGATACTTGAAAACACTTATCATTCCGATCAACAGTATCTAAAACTGCATCTTTATTACCAGCAATTCTTGAAATATAATAGGTCGTTTCGGCAACTAATGGTGGTTTAAATGTAAATATTCCTGTTTTGTTGATGTCAAATATAGTTCCCAACTTAGTTCCAGACTTATCATGTAGCACAAATTGATAGGTATCATTCCCATCACTTACATAATCGGGATTAGCAACAACCGTTGCAGGATTGTCTTCGCAAATATTTAGTATTTGACTTGAAACTGTTCCTGCATCAGTAATACATTGACAATCTCGCTGCCCTGTTATTATTTGGCTTTTACATCCATTAGCTTCTTCAATATAAAATTTATATACAGTGTTATTTGGTATTAATGGACTTGAAAATGAAAAAGGAGCAACATTAATAGTCTGTAACAATATATTTGTATTTCCATCATAAACTTTATAAGGTGGTGAACACCCACTAATATCAAATAAAACAGTATAAGCAGTTTTTGTTGGATTACATATTTCATCCAAATTTGATGGTTTTGGAATATCTAGAAATTTGATGACTGATATAATGCTGTCAGAACAAATTTGGTTCGTCTCAGTCCACATAAATGTATAACTACCACAAGCTGAAACCGTTACGCCGGAATTGGGATTTGTAGGATTATTAATTATAGCATTTTCTCCATTTGGAACATTAATAATTTTCCAAACTCCATTTCCAATACTTGGAGTTGCACTAAGATTTGAAGTGTAGCCACATACAGGACCAACTGCATTAATAGTTGCTTTTGGATACTTCAATAAATTGACTGAATAAGGGCTAGATAATGTTGTTCCACATTCGTTAGTTGCCCCCACTTCTATAGTTTTAATTCCAGAACTTCCCCATTGAATTTTCACAGTTTTTGTTCCTTGACCATTTAAAATGGTACCACCGTTTACTATCCAACTATAAGATGTGCCAAAATAAATTGAATCGATTGAATAATCAGCAATACTATTTTCACATAATAAATTCGGTCCAGAAATATTAGCAGCTATTGGAAGCTTTTTTACCACTACATTAATACTAATTTCGCTACTCTCACCACATAAGTTAGAAAGCTTGACAGATAAAATAGCATCTTTCAGCCATTTAATTTTCACATTACTATTTCCATTTGCTCCTATTATTCCACCTGCATTAGGTGGAGTAATGGTCCAATTATATTGAAAATTAGTTGATGGAATAGCTTGATAATCAACCGTATCGTTAAAACAAACCAAATTGTTACCTACAATAGATTGTGCAGGACTTGGTTTTTGTATAATAGTTATTGGATATAATGTATTATTTACCCCACACTCATTTACAATTTGCAAAACAATATCTCCAGATGTAGCATTATTGCCATATTTCACTGTAATACAGTTATTTCCGGGTCCTTTCACAAAGGTTGACCCCGTGGGTACTTTCCAAGTATAAGTTGCAGTTGAATCAAAATTAGTGATACAATAGGTTTGATCAGAATTAGTACAAACTGAATCTACACCCGTAATCAAAGGTGGATCAGGCACTAAAAGCACTTTTATATCCAAACAATTTTTAGGACTATTAGATTTACAAGAATTTTGAGCAAATAGACAAATCGTTGTTGTAGGGAATTTCATTTTGAAACTAACAGTTGTCCCAATTAATGTATCTTTGATAGCATTACTCGAATACCATTTATAAACCAAAGTACTATCAGGATTATTTACACTAAAGGTATAAGTTGAATCATTACAATATTTACTAATAGTTGAAAATGAAGGTTTTAATGGAGGCTCAATTGGCGATTTTGTTATCGTTGAAGTTGATGAATACTCTTCACATTTTTTAATTTTTATAATTCCATTCAAACTTTTATATTTAAGTTCCACTGCAACTTTCAATCGATATTGTCCAGGCTTATCGGTTGTATATTTTACAGCCGTAGCTCCAGCAATATCTTGCCAACCAGTTGGAGCTATATATTCTTGCCATTGATATTTTATAGTCGTCAATACAGGATCAAGGGGGTCAACAACGGTTGCTGTACCATCAATAGTAACTTTATTTCCCGGACAAGGAAAAGTATATGCCAATGGAGATATGACTGGATTGATCTTAAGATGAATAAGTTGAAAAGTTTTAGTAGTATCACATTTGAAATTTTTGGCATCTTTAGGATTAATTTCGCATTTAACTTGATAATTATCTGGTGGGTTGTTCCAGCTAAAATCTACATTACAAATGTTCACTTTTTCGCCTTTGCATAAAGGAATTTCACCCAAATCAATTAAATAGTCTGGTCTTCTCACAACTTTTAGATTCACCATACTATCACAATCATTTACTGTTTTATAGGTGAGCACATCATCGGCTTCTGTACCACAAGGTGGGTCATAAAAATTGCCATTTTCAAAATATGGAGGCTCTTCACAGCAGATATATACAGTTTTTTTTGTCGTTTCGGGATATTTAATTATAACATCTTTGCAAAAATAAGATCCATTGCTCGGCGATTGCTTACACCCATTATCAGCTCTAACACAAACTTTTAGCGTACCTACACCATCAGCCATGACTTGAATTTTGTTTGAAGTCTGACCATTTACAATTGTACCTGGACCTGTGACTGTCCAATCAAAAATTTTTGAATTGCAAGTAGCTGGTACAGAAAATGTGAGCAATGTACCTGGGCATATCGTTCCTTTATTTGGTACTTGAGTAATACTGGTAATTGCTGGAGGAGCAGGTGCAACAGTGGCATTTGAGGGAATCGTAGTAATACAAAAATTGCAATCCGTTGCAGACGATAACCCTTCTAACATTATATAATACACACATCCAGCAGTGAAATTTCCATAACTCATCGACCAATTCTGATCGGCAGATAAATTGGAATTACAGATGATGGGTGAACCAGGAGACCCACATTTATCATATATCGCTCCATGAAGTCCTGGACCTCCTTGACAATTGGATGTCGAAATATTAAAGGTAATATTGCCAGTAACATTAGAAATAAAACCGATATATAAATTATTTTCGATAATCGAGCTTGGACAAAAATTAGCTCCAGCATCCGTCCCTGATGTATAACCATTCGAATTGCTACAATAACCATTTATTCCTGAGCATAGCACACAGGCATCCGTACATTCATCTGCATTGGCGTTTGTAGGGACAAGACATGGCTGAGGAATTTGTGCAAAAGCTATATACGTACCACATAAAATGAAAAGTGAGCATAATATTAATTTCAGTTTCATTCTATTAATAATTTAAAAATACAAATAAATAAAGAATCTTATCTTAATAAGATACCAAGAATTTAATAGAATCATAAAATTTCTTAAAAATATGTTAAATTTTCTTTTTCTATACTATAAATTCGCAAAAATTTTAGCTATTGTTAATTCTTGATTTATAAATCATTGTGTTAATATTTGAAAAATTATATCTAATATTTTGTTAATAAGTATTTTGGTCTGTAATACTTTGCTTATTTGCAATTGAAAATAGTTAAAATATAAGGTATTTGTTAAATTTTCAATACTATGAAATCTTTACATTTGTCCATAACTTAGCAGAAATTCAATTGAAATTAAATATTTCTCCAATTAGCAAATAATTATTTTTTGAAAAATTCAACTTACATTTATGAAAACCAATAAATTAATCTACAATTTAATATTTGGACTATTTTTCATTAGTTCATTATCTGCTCAAATTACAACTACATCTAGCAATAGTCTTCGACAAGGGTATTACACATTTGGCATTAATGCAGGACTAGCATATCAAAGTAGCGATGTAAAGGCACAGCCATTTGATGGTTTTGGTGTTGGTTTAACATTGGCAAAAAATTATTATTACAGACCTGGAAGTTGGTTTAGATTCGACTTGAGAGGTAGGCTTTTGTATAGCCAGACTTATGGAGCTGATTCTAAACCTAATTATGGCATACAGTACAATAATGCAGTGAATGGTGCTCAACGATTTAATGATTTTACATCCTTAAATTACCTAGACACTAATGAATCAAAATTTATTTTTAATAACCACAAAACTTATATGGGAGAATTGGGGCTTGAGGGAGTGTTGATGCTCAACCGATTACGAGAACGTACTAAGTGGGTAGTATCGCTTTATGGTGGCTTAAATATCGATTGGTATAATGTATGTATTGACCAAAGAAACAGCAACGGCACATATAGTACTGCTTATTTGAATGCAATCAATTCTGGTAATACATCTGTTTCAACATTAGAGAGCATCCGAGATGGATTATATGAAACAGTTGGTGACGGATTTAACACAAAATATGGCAAATTAAGGATTATGCCATCATTGGGACTTGAGGTTGGAAGAGAAGTATTGCCACATTTCATCATTGGTGTGGGTCACAAAATCAACTTCACTGGAATAGATAATTTTGATGGTCAAAGATGGGAAAATGATAATACTGCTTCAAAAGATAAGGATATTCATCATTATACTTATTTGCAATTCTTATGGGAATTCAATGCTCATCAAAAGAAATTGTCTCCACCAATTATTGAGTTTGTTCAGCCAGAATACTCTCCATATTCAACTAATATTCAATCATTTGAAGTGGTTGCTACTGTCAAAAATGTGAATAGTGCAGCTGATGTCCAGATGAATGTAAATGATAATGGCACCGCATTTAATTTCTCAAAAAGTGGCAAGCTGAATAGAACCATTTTGCTCAGAAAAGGTGCAAATGAAGTAGTTATTAAAGCAAGTAATTTAGCTGGTACTGATCAAAAAAGTGTAACAATCATTTATAACGAACCGACAGTTCCAGAAATTGGTTATCCAACGGTTAGATTCACAAACCCACCTACTACACCTTATTCTGTTCAACAAAGCTCATTTGTTATCAATGCTGATGCAACAAATATCGTTAGTAATCAAGATATTAGCTTATTTTTGAATGGTAGAAGTATTCCAACCAATTTTAATACTAGAACTGGTGTCATAAGTGCTTCTGTAACCTTGAATGAAGGTGTAAATAATGCAAGAGTTATTGTAAGAAACTCCAAAGGACAATCTGAGGCAAATGCAACTATCAATTATGAGAAAAAAATTGATAGACCAGAAGTCAGATTTACAAACCCATCATCTAATCCTTACGAAACAGACATAAACTATATCACTTTAAGAGCAAGTACTCATAATGTGCTAACTAGAAATGATATACAATTTGAAGTTAATGGAAATAGAAGTAGTGATTTTAATTTTGATGCAAATAGAGGAGAATGGTCATCTTCAATCCGATTGAGAGAAGGAGAAAACAACATTCGTCTTAATGTGTTCAATATCAGTGGATCAGATGAAGATAATGCAGTAATTTATTATCGTAGAATTGTTACACCGCCACCACCACCGCCAAGTCAGAAAAGTCCTGTAGTGAAAATTACTTTTGTAGATAGCCCATACAGTGAAAACGGTCAATGTAAAACATCAGTTAGAGCAACCATAAAAAATGTTGAAAGAAGTAGTGATATTCAATTTTATGTGAACGGACAAAATATAACCAACTTTAGTTATAGTGCTTATAATGAATCATTTAATGCAACTATTAACTTAAAAGAAGGTAGCAATAATATAAGATTGAAAGCTTCTAATAGAAGTGGTAGCGATGAAGATTACAATAATGTAAATGGCTGTAAAAGAGAAACTCCTATTGCAGCACCTATAGTGACTATTACTGACCCATCAGAACATTCTAAAACTGTTGAATCTCCAAATTATAATTTATATGCAACAGTATTAAATGTGAATAATAGTAATGAAATATCACTTACAGTGAATGGAAACCAACAAAGATTCAATTATAATCAAAACACAAAAGTATTAACTAGCAATTTGAATTTGACAGATGGTGGAAACGCAATTATTCTGAAAGCAACAAATAGTGGTGGCACAGATCAGAAATCAGTTGATTTGAGATATTTGAAACCAACAATTGTATTAAAACCAGTGATAAAAATCGAAACTCCACTTAATGAATCAAGAACAAAAGCGACAACAATTGATTTTAAAGGAAAAGCTACAAATATTGGAGGAAATGATTTGATTGAGTTGTCAATCAATGGAAGAAAGTTGCCAAATATCAATATCAACAAGATGAGTAAAATGGTAACAACTCGTCTTACTTTAGATGAAGGCAAAAATATCATCAGACTATTTGGAAAAAATCAAGCTGGGACTGATGAAGCTACTGTTATAGTTTATAAAGAAAAAATAGAGGAATCAACTCCAAAGCCAGAGATTCAATTCATTGTTCCGAGTTATAGCGGCACTACTACATCAAGTAGTATCCACGATATAGTTGCAACAGTAAGAAATGTAAGTTCACAGAATGATATTCAAGTCACTTTGAATGGCAATGCAACAAGATTTAGTTATAATGCTACAAATCAATCCATTACATTAAAAGTATCTTTGAATGAAGGTCAAAATACGATTATTATTTCTGCAAACAATATAAGTGGTAGAACTAATGGAGAGACAGTGATTATTAGAGAAAAAGCAATAGCGAAGCCAATTGTGGTGATTAATTCGGTATCAGCTCCAGTAGCTTCACCGAGAAAACCAGAAGTTGGTGCCAGCTCATTAGTTGGTAATGTTAAAAATGTAACCGCCAGTCAAATTTCGTTAACCCTTAATAATAAGCCGATTACAACATTTAGTTATAATCCAACAACTGGACTTTTTAATAGTACTTTAGAATTAGTTAAAGGTACAAATACGATAAAATTATCCGCAACGAATGCCAGTGGAACTGATGAAAAGACGACAGTTGTAAATTTCTAAAATAAAAAATTTGAAAATCCGTTTGAAATAACTAATTTCGAACGGATTTTCTATAAATACATAATCCTTATTATGAAAAACTACTTTTTCTTACTTTTTTTTGCCCTAATTACTAAAATTTCATTTTCACAGAATAATGAACTGATCTCTAATAAAAAGTTATATTTTTGGCTTGGGTCAAGGAATATTTCCACTTTAAGGTCTTCAAATATATATTTTGTGAACAATTCAGAATTGGAATTATCAGCAAGTTATAATAATTGGGGAATTTCTTATTTTAAACTAAATACATTATTTGACAATAATTTTGGATATAGTACAATAAAAAGTAATATGTTTTTCGGTTTTTATAGATTTAATTTTAATAAACTATCTGTTATTCCACGATTAGGAATAGGGACTTCAAAAATAAGCTATTTAAACTTTAATAATTTTACTAATTTATACGAATTGTATAAAGTTCGATTTTGCCATGGGGGAAGTATCGAACTGCAATATGGTATATTTAATTGGTTGTCAATTGTTGGTGGATTTAATGTATATTCTATTAAGGATTTTAGTTTAAAAGGGATAACCTTCGGTTTACAAATTGGTAGGATTAGGGATAAAAAGAAATAGCCGATTATTGAATGAACAATCGGCTATTAAAAATCGTAAATTTTTTATCTTTAAAAAGTAGTATTATATTTCACAACAAGTTGTTCTGTCAAGCTTCCACCATTTCCTAACAAAGTATATTTGCCATTAGAATCTTTCTTTTGCACTAATACGTCATTATCATAGAAATAATCTAAGATCAAATTAATACTAATTTTTTTGAATACTGCCACACCAATATCATTAATAAAACGAACATCTACGTTTTGTGGATCTTTCAGATAATTAGTAAACAAGTCTAATCTTGAGTTCAATAATATTTTATCATTTAAGAACTTATTCGTATATCTCCCTGCTAATGAAGCACCAAAGAAATATCTAGCAGTTTTATAAACACCAGGAACATTTGCATCTTTCAATTCCATTCCAAAAAGACTTTTTCCATTGTCATTTAAGTTTGCAATGTCTTGATCTGCTACTAAAATAATTTTAGAGGCAATTGGAGAGAACAAAATAGATAAATGGCTATCATGTCTATAGTCGATACCAGGAATAATTTCGATAAATGCAGGAGCTAAAAATTTTGAATTAATAAAGTCACCTGCATTGTTAGCTGACAAATAATTTCCAATATAAGTTGGAGTTAATTGCGTTTCTAAAGTACCAAGTAGTGCATAAAATAATTTTGGATTCTTAGACTGATAGCCTAATTTAGTGCCTAAACGGAACGCATCGATGTTTTTTTGCCATTTGTTTTCACCAATTTTTTGAACACCCAATTGCATAGTTAAGTTGTTGCCCCAAGTGAATTTTCCATCTTTCTTGTTGGCGAAAATAGTACCAATACCTCCGAAGCCTATTCTATTCTCACCTGCACCCACTCTAGGATTGAATAATGCCAATTGATCTAATGACAATCCGAAACTTCCTCCAGATTTCCAACCTTCTTTTTCATCTTTAACTTCCTCTTTTTTTAAGGCAGTCATTTTTTTCTCATCAATCTGAGCAAATAATGTACTTGTTGTAAAAAGCGTAACTAACGCTAATAATACCTGTAATTTTGATTTCAACATAAAATAATTAAAATTTATTTATAATTTACAATATCTGTGTCTCTAAAAGAATACAATTCGATTTTCGAATTATTGAAGGTGCTTAATGGGAAAACTATTCTTTTTTCATCTGATTGTAAAGTAAACGTCGTGTTATCAATTTGTATAATCTGACCTTTTATACCATCCACTCCGATGATATCCCCAATTCTATATTTATCTTTTAGATATATAGATGCCAAATAACTTGATATTATATCTTTTGAAGCCAACCCATATCCTATGGAGAAGGCTAAAACAATGCCGATAATAATGCTAGTAATATTGTTAGCTAAGAAATCAGTTGCAATTCCTGCTTGTTTTAAGGAAATTAATAACACATTGATTAACACGAAATAAAAAACTATATTCGATAAAGTAGTAGCTGAGGCAATACCAAGAGATTTGAGTGTAGTATTGACAACAGACTTGAGCACATCCGCAAAATAAACTCCTATAATCAGCACCACAAATGCAACTAAAGCTTGTGGAATATAATTAATCAAATCAGATACTAACTTAGTTATAGAGCTAATGCCAATAAGATCGGTTGCAATCATAAATAAGATTAGTAATATAAAATAATAGAAAATAGATGGGATTAATTTGCTTGGCTTAAGCTCCACATTAGTTTTTCTTACAAACTCTATATCATTAACTTTGGCAGCCAATTGGTCAATTCCTAGTTTTTCAATAAGAGATTGTAGCAGTTTCATTAATAGCTTTGCAAAAAATTTACCTATGAAAAATACTAATAATGCACCAATAATATTTGGAAGTATATTAAATAACATCAAAAAGCTACTTTGCAACTGATTCACTATCATTTCTCTATCTTATTTTAATTAAAATTGACACTTACAAATTTCAAATCACGAAATTAATATTTTTACTTTAATTTCTAACTTAAATGTGGTGGTTTCCTTTCATCCATACTATTGAAATTATCCTCCTTACTCATCATTCTTGTAAATAGTTTGAATGGCACTGACACAAATAAATCTATTATAGAAGAAAATGTTCTATAATTCGATATTTGACCCACAATTCTTTCTTTTATATATTCAGAAGGCATTGGTACTTCTCGCAAAGACTCATCCTCCAATTTTTTAAAATTATTCATTTACACTATTTTTTTAATTATACATCATCACTATATAATTCATCATACATATCTTTTATTTTTTGTTTTGCTCTTTTTAATTGCATTTTTATTGCACTTTCAGATTTGGTTATGACATCGCCAATTTCTTTTATCGACATATCATCCTGGTATTTCATTAATAATATCGCTTTATCACCAACTGGAACTTTATCCAACAAGCATTTTAATCTATCTAGCTTCATTTCCATTAAAAAAACATCTTCAACTTCTTCTAAAACGGTACCAGCTTTGTCAATATCTTCAGAAAACAATAAGCTTTTCTTATCTTTCCTTATAATATCAATACAATAATTATAAGTTATTGAGTATATCCAAGTAGAAAACTGACTTTTTTCATTAAATCCAGATAGGTTTAAAAATATTTTTGTGAAAATATCCTGTACAGCATCTTGTGCAGCATCACTGTACTTCAAGATAGCAATACATTTTGCATAAACTCTACCGTAATATTTCGTATATAAAATACTAAAATATGTTGAATCTTGCTTTTCTAAATATAGGCGGATGATTTCTAAATCCGTCATTTCACAAAATCACTTGTCTTCAAATTAAAATTTTATATCAAGATATTCTATTTAGACGAGATATTATACAAAAAGATACAAAAAAAAGAGAGGTGATCTAACTATATAGTCCACCTCTGCCTAACCAAATAAAACCAAATAATTTTAACTAATATCTTTGAAGCACAAAAATATATACTAATTGTATAATTTACAATAAGTAGGATGAAAAAATATAAAATTTTTATAAAAAAATTACAATCAGGTAGTTACAAATAAAAAAAGATGCCCAATGGACATCTTTTCTTGTAGCGAGGGGGGGGCTTGAACCCCCGACCTTACGATTATGAATCGTACGCTCTGACCAGCTGAGCTACCTCGCCGCTAAAAGCGGTGCAAAAATAAACTATTTTTTTATATTTTAAAATTTTAAGCCCAATTTTTAAATATTCAAAACTATTTCATTTGATCCATCTCTATCATAGATAAAATTTCATTGACATAATCTCTATGATTGGCTAACCTTGGCACTTTAAATTGAGCTCCAAATTTTCCTTTGTTTTTTAACCATTGATAAAAAGTACCTTTAGGCAAAATTCTCAATTTTAGTCGTTCGAGAGCCATGCCTTTATATCTTTTTGCTTCATAATCTGAATTGATTTTTTGTAAATTTTGATCTAACAAATTATTAAATTGCTCTATATCATTTGGCTCCTTTTCAAACTCGACTAGCCATTCGTGGCTTGCTTTATCCGAATTTTGAAAATAAACAGGTGCAACAGTATATTCTAAAACATTGACATTCATCTCTTTACAAGTAGCAGCCAAAGCATTGTCTGTGTTATCTACCATAACTTCTTCTCCAAATGCATTTACATATTGTTTTGTCCTACCACTTACTTTTATTTTATATGGATTTGTGCTGGTGAAAACAACAGTATCGCCAGGCATATATCGCCATAATCCTCCATTTGTAGTGATTACAATAGCATAATTCACTCCACATTTTACTTCGCCAAGTGAAATAATATTTGGATTTTCCTTATTCCATTCCGATGCTGGCAAAAATTCATAATAAATTCCATTGTCCAACAATAATAACATATCATTGGAATTCAAATCATTCTGAATGGCAAAAAAACCTTCTGATGCATTGTATATTTCCATATACTGCATTGATTTTGAAGAAATTATTGACTTAAACTGATCTAAATATGGCACAAAACTCACTCCACCATGAACATAAATTTCTAAATTTTTCCACAAATCCGACAAGTCAGATTTTTGTGTCAACTCCATTATTCTTTTGAGCAAAACTAATGTCCAAGTCGGCACACCAGCCAACATTCTTAAATCCGTAGTGGTAAGAACATTTGCCATCTTTTCAATTTTTTCATCCCAATTGGGCATCAAAGCAGTCTGAAAATCAGGTACATAGAAAGGTTTTCCTACTTTAGGAAAATGTGTAAGAAGATGACCAGATACATCTCCTATTAAGGTGTTCGGATTATCACTGAATGTAGATACTGACCCACCCATAACCAATCCTTTACCATAAAAAATCTTTGCATCAGGATTCTGTTGATAATAAAGCGTCATTGTATCCCAAGTGCCTTGAAGATGATTTCTCTTTAAGTTTTTGGATGGTAGCGGCAAAAACTTACTTTTATCATTAGTTGTCCCAGATGATTTGGCGAACCATTTCACCTGACCACTGCATAAAACATCTTTCTCCCCCATCATCATTCTATGAATATCTGTTTTAAAAAATTCATAATCAGAGGCTTGGACATTTTTATAAAAACTATCTAATTTTTTATGGGTAGAAAAATTGTTCTTAATCCCAAATTCGGTGTGAATACTAGTTTCAATTAAATTTCGCAAAATAGATTCTTGAACGACCAAAGGATAATTCATATAATGACTTATCCTCTGGTAATTATGTTCAAAATACCATTTAAAAGATTGATTAACAGCCTTTCTAATATAATGAGAGAAAGCCATATTACGATTTATTGCTTAAATATATGAAAATATATTATTCTAAGCAAAATCTTTAATGCAATATTTTATTTTGACTGTAAATTTGATTGATAAATATTTTTGGGTAAAAGAAATATTAATTAGGAGCTCCACTTTGCACCCAACAAGAGATTTTTTGAATTGTACTATCTGCTAATTGTGCAGTTCCTTTTGGCATTGATTCATATCCCGACTTGTGCTGGATGGAACCCAAAAAGCTATTGCTATTACTAGCACTTTTTACTGAAGCATAAGTTGACAAATCAATTCCATCTGCTTTGCTACTAGCATTATGACAACCACTATATGCACAACTCCCATCTATGATTGCCTTGATACTGGAGGTATAGGTTGGTGTTATGTTCGTACAAGTGTAAGTAGTAATACTTTCTTTAGAACAAGCAATAGCAATCAATAACACCACTGAAAAAACAATTAACTTTCTAATAATCATTGTTGATAAAAATTTAAAAAATATAAAATAATTTTGTCTGTATCCCCATTTTTGAAGGTGTTTCGAATTTGCGTAATTCTGCATTTGTAAATTCTACAACAGGCATTATCTGCCAAGAAAAACGCTTAAAATCAACTTCATAACCCACTCCTATATTAAAATTGTTAAATGTAACTTTATTTTCATATTCTTTAATTTTCATAACTTCATCAGTAGGGTTAGGGTTATCAAATCTAAAATTGGCATCTTTCCTTAGACCTAGATTTATTTTAGTTCCAATGGAAGCAAATAAGGATTGATCTTTATTCAAATGATAATAATAACTTATGTTTAAAGGCACTTCAAATTTACTTTCTCTAAATTGAATGTCTTTTATTTTTGGTCCTCCAGGTCCGCCACCACCTGGTTTGTGATTAGGGAAAGAGGAACCAAAATCTTTACCATTTTCCATCTTGAATTGATCATCGTTTCTAAATCCCATTAATTTTTGAACTCGAGTTTGGAATCCTGTTGAAATTCCCCAATTATTTCGCCAAATATATTCGCCACTTACACCATAAGTATTTGATATTTTATCGCCAATATATAAGACTCCAGCACGAATATTGTGTGAATGATGTTTTAAAGGCTTTATTTTATAAGGACTAGGAACATAATATTCTAAATCCTCAATTGTTTTATTTTTTATTGCCAATGCTTTAGTAGTTTTTGGATATAATGACTCAAGTACTTCAAGTTTTACATTTTCTTGATTTTCAACCAAATCAGTTGTTTTTTCGATCTTGGAATTGGATTCTAATGTACTTTGTTCATTATTATCATTTCTGTTTATTGTTTCATCAGGTTCATTATTTACCTTACTAGATTTATACTGATTAGACAATAATTTTTGAGACTCTATTTCATTTATTTTAATTGATTTTGAATCTTCTCTTACTGAATTGTTATCAGTTTTTAATAAATTAGTTTTACTTTCTTTACTATTTTTTGGATTGATTAAATGATTAAATTGTTTTTCATTTTTGAATACTTCACTTTTTGTATTGTCATTTGTAGCAGAATTGCTATTGCTTTCAGATTGTATAATTTGTTGATTTTCAATTTTTTTTATTACATTATTATTGTCTTCTACTTTGCTGATATTTTCATTAGAATTATTTTCGATACTTTGGATATTTTGTTGTACTACAGATTTCTCATTTTTTATTTGTTCTATTTTTTGATCAATATTTGATATAGAGTTTTGCAACTCATTGTTTTTTTGAAGCAATATAAAATTGAAAGTTAAGGATGCAACCAGAACACTTGCAGCGGCAATATAGCCAACTGATTTCACCCAACTATTTTTAATCCACCAAGGTTGATTTGCAGTTACGTATTGGTGAATCTTTTCCACCTCATCGCTATTTGAGGTGTGATTAACGTTCATCAATTTCTGACGAATTATTTCATCTATATTTTTATTTTTCATGTAGGTGTCCTTTCAAAGAATGTAATTGATAAATTTTCGGATAATGTTGTTTAATCATTTCTTGGAGTTTCAATCTCGCATCTTGCAAGTTTGATTTTGATGTACCTTCTTTTATGCCCAACTTCTCTGCTATTTCTTTATGACTAAAGCCTTCTACTACATATAAAACAAAAACCATCCGATAAGAATTAGGCAATTTTTGAATCAATACTAGTAATTCCTCACCAGAAATATGTTCATAAACTGCACTTTCATCTTCCACAAAATCATACCCTTCTATGTTTATCGATTGCTCTTTCTTCTGATTTTTTCTGTAATAATCTATTCCAGTGTTTGTAAAGATTATTCGAATCCAAGCTAAAAATGGTTTAGAAAAATCGTATTTATGAAGATTATTGAATATTTTCAAAAAACCATCACTCACAATTTCTTCTCCTTCCATATCATTTTGAGCATATTTAAAACAGATACTTTTAGCGTAGCCTATATATTTGTTAATCAACAATTTTTGAGCTTCGCTATTTCCATTTATACATGCTTTGATAATCTGTTCAAGATTATCATCACTAAAGTTGATATGTCGTCGCTTAAATAACAATTAGGTAGATTTTATTTAATAACTTCTAGTACGAATAATTTATTACTTATGGTGGGGTGGAAATAAAAAATATTTTTATCACCTTATTATTACAAATTATTCTATTGTATTACACTAACTATAAATTATAGTTTTTTTTAAAAAATTAAAAATCGAATTAAAGTAATTATTAAAATTGAAAATGAAGCATCCAATTTACAAAAAATATATCCGTTTTTTATTTTGCAACTAATCATGATAATCTATTATCATTAAATTTTTAAAAAAATATCTCAACACATCTTATTCATTTACTACATCTTACATATCTTTTAATTAATTTTTATAAAAAATTATATTTTTACCAACCCACCAAAATATTTGTAGTGGCGTAATGTGGATAAAAAGCAATGATGATGAAAAAAATGATTTTTATAGTTTTATTGTCTGTTAGTTGTATGCAATTATTCGGACAAGAAACTACAGTAATGCAAGACACAGTACCCACTACTCAAACTTTGTTTTCTAAAACAAAATTGAAAATTAATAGCTGGGGAATTTATGTAGCACCTGAGTTTACTTACGGACAATATGCTGGAGATTTCACTCCAATGATGGGTGGCTCAGCAATGGTTGTTTTGAATAAAAAATTTGCAATAGGTGGAAATGTATCATCTATCGCTAATAGGAACTTCACGCCAACAGATTTAAGTGCAACGAATACCATGAGGATGCATGCAAGAACAGCAGGACTTAGGATGGAATACTCGTTTGCTCCTCACAAATTGGTTCATTTCACTATTCCACTTACAATTGGGGTTGGGAGAGCAAATGCTGATTCAACGAGTTTTACAGGAGGATTCGGACCACATGAAGGAGGCAGATTGGGCAGAAATGGTGCAGGTTTTGGATTCATTCAACCTGGAGTAAATGTAGAGATGAATGTTTTTAAATATGCCAAATTATTTGTTGGAGCTAATTATAGGATTGCAACCAATGTCTTTGGAAATAATACAGCTAATCTAACTACTAGTCAATTAAGCGGATTAGGGATAAATGCAGGATTAAAACTAGGTATATTTGATAAATCTTGCAAAAAAAGAGATAAATCCCATCACCATAATATTTAATTCAAAATCAATTCATTACAACCCCATTTCTTTAAAATTGTCAAAATAATAAATTTTATATCTTATGAAAAAATTCTTTTTCTTAACGATGTTGAGCATCGTTATCCTAGCTACTTCATGCTCAAAAGTTGAAGACCAACTCAATGATGCATCTTACTTGAATGGCGTTACATCGTCAATTGAAACGATTTCATTACCAACTACAGTGACTAATTATGTTGCAGAGAAATATCCAGGCTATGCAATATCGACAACAGATCCGAGCAATACTGGAGGGCAATACACTTACGATGTGAATATAGAAAATGCTTCTGAAACGATTACGATTAACTTTGATAATGATTGGAGTGGAGCAATAAATGATAGAGGAGGAAAAGGCGGCAATAATGGTGGAGGAAAAGGTCCTGGCGGAAAAGGAAAACATCCTAAAGATAGCACTAGAACACCAGTTTTGTTAGCTGACTTATGCCAAGGTGCAAAAGATTATGTAGCAACGAATTATCCTGGCTATGTAATAGAAAAAGCATTGAAAAGAGATAGCTTAGGAACAATTACATTCGTAGTGCTTGCTGAGTTAGATACCACTCATGTTGCTTTAGTGTTTGATGCAAATTGCAATTTCTTAAATATTGCACCATTGCCTGTTGGACATGGAAAAGGTGGCGGAAAAGGAAAACATGGTACTATGGTGGATCTGACAACAATCCCTGCTGTTGCAACTGACTATTTAGCAGCAAATTATACTGGATTTACTATTAGCAAAGCAGTATATGTGGACGGAAAAGGAAATCCAAGATATATCGTTGAAATCACAGATGGCACCACTAAAAAAGTACTTGTGTTTGATGCTAACTGGGCTTTCGTAAAAGAGTTATAGAAATTATAGGTAAGTTGTTATTTAATATTGAACTGCCGTTGCTTAAGTGTAGCGGCAGTTGTTTTTTTTATAATATCCCTAATCAATTATCAAAATAAGAAAACAAATGATTACTTTGCTATTTATGGAATAATGGCTAATTTTACCCTTCAAATATAAAATACGATGAATTTCAAAATCAATATATATCTACGTTTTGCTCTGATTGCTCTTTTTTTAGTAAGCGGAACTTTGTTAACTATTTTCAATAGTTTTTGGTATGCCTTGCCTTTTTTCTTAGTTGCTATTGTTTTGATAATTGGATATTTTCTACTTGGAACGGTACAATCCGCAGCCGAACTAATGCAAACTGGTCAACTTGATGAAGCAAATAAAAGATTAGATTTGACGATAAAACCTGATTGGTTATTTGTATATAATAGAGCTTATTATTATTTGCTGAAAGGCACAATTGCTATGCAACAAGGTAGTAATGAGGGAGCAGAAAAGAATTTTTTGAAAGCAGAGTCAATAGGGCTACCATCTGACAATGAAAAAGCGATGGTAAATATTTATATGGCTGGAATGCATGCCCAAAAAGAAAAATGGAATTCTGCTCAAATTTATTACAAGAAAGCACAAGAATTTAATATTACTGAACCAATGCTGAAAGAGCAGATGAAGCAATTAGATATGGCTTTCAAAAACAAAGGTCAGATGAAACTAGCAAGACAAATGCAAATGCAACATGGTGGAAATATGAGTTTTGGAGGTAAAAGAAGAAGACCACCAGTTAGATAAAATTAAATAATCTCTAGAAAATGAATCATAATAGATTACTCAATACTTATTTAGCCGTCTCAGTCATCTATTTGATTGGTTTATTAATATTTTCTGAAAATTTTAATTTTTTTGCCAAACCTTTGCTATTGCCATGGCTATTTATGGCAGTAATGATTTTTCCAACAAAACATAATAAATTTTGGCTATATCTTGCTTTGATGTTTTCATGGATAGGTGATGTTGTTTTACTTTTTGCTAATTTCAATCCACTTTATTTCATCTTAGGATTAATCTCTTTTTTATTAGCCCACATAATCTATATTATCGCTTTTAAAAAAATAACTAATGGTTATCATCCTCAAAAAAAGATGCCAATAGTTATTTTTCTACTTTTACTAGCCTATTTGATTTTCATGTGGATTATACTTATGCCAACTCTTGGTGCATTGAAAATTCCAGTGATAATTTATTCAATAGTGATTACTTGCATGTTGGCTACAGCAATTTATGTGGATACAATAATAAATAGTGTTGCTTCTAAATGGCTTATTATCGGAGCAATTTCATTTGTAATATCGGATAGTCTGTTGGCTTTCAATAAGTTTCATACTCCATTTGCATTTGCATCTATTGCTATAATGAGCACTTATTTGTTTGCACAATATGCTTTAGTCAGAGGTTTTTTGAAGTTTTGGAGTTAAAAAATATTTTTATTTTATTAAAATCAACTTCTTCCAATAAAGCATTTTTTGAGTTTTAATACTTAGATAAAATAATCCATTTTGAAATTCATCAAGATCTATCGAATTTCCATTAATAATATATTGACTTTTAAGCAGTTGACCATTTTCATTGTAAATTGAAATGGATAGAATTTCATCCCTATTTTTTAAAACAAAATTTAAAATTCTGGATGTAGGATTTGGAAAAATTTCAATATCTTCATTATTTAAATCATTTATTAGTGTAATAATGTTCGACAATGTAAAAAACTTAAAAGTTGAGCAGCCATTGTTGTCAGTTACAATTACTTGGTATTTGCCATTTGAAACGTTTTCTAAATTTTGAGCGGTACTAATTATCATACCAGTGCTATCTTTCCATTGGAAAGAATAGGGTTTCTTCCCACCTAATATTTCAATAAACAAACTTCCATTTGTCAAATTATTGGTTTCATCTTTGATAATAAACGATGAGATTTCAGGATGATTATCATCATAAACAATTGATATACTATCTATTATAAAACACCCATTCAGTGTATCAGTTACTTTAAGTTGATAATTACCAATTTCATGAATCAATAAACTATTTTTAATCGAGAGAACACTATCCATTCTACGCCACTCATAAGTTTTATTTTGTGCTTTAGCTACTAAATCAATCTCTTTTCTATAACAAGTTAATGTATCTTCTCCTAAAATTCCTCTTTCTGGCAATTGAACATTTTTCTCAATTATCTTTTGAGCTGTATTTTTACACCCATTTTGTGGATTTGTCACTTTTAATTCTATCAAGCCACTATCCGTTACTATAATTTCTGATTGATTACTTGCAATTCCAATCCCTACCCATTCATACGAAAGCCCTGAAACATCTGAAATTCCTTTAAGTAAAACGGTTGGTTTTGAGCAATTTATAATTGAATTACCTTCAATAGAAATTGATGGAATTGAAGTATTTTTCTCAATAGTTTTTTGTACTGCATTCTTACATCCATTTTGTGGATTTGTCACTTTCAACTCTATCAAGCCACTATCCGTTACTATAATTTCGGATTGATTACTTACAATTCCTTTCTCTACCCATTCATACGAAAGCACTGAAACATCTGAAATTCCTTTCAGTAAAACGATTGAATTTGAGCAATTTATAATCGAATTGCCTTCAATAGAAATTGATGGAATTGTAGTATTTTTCTCAATTATCTTTTGAGCCATATTCTTACATCCATTTTGCGGATTTGTCACTTTAAGTTCTACCAAACCACTATCCGTTACAATAATTTCGGATTGATTACTTGCTATTCCAATCCCTACCCATTCATACGAAAGCCCTGAAACATCTGAAATTCCTTTAAGTAAAATAGTTGAATTTGAGCAATTTATGATCGAATTGCCTTCAATAGAAATTGATGGAATTGTAGTATTTTTCTCAATTGTCTTTTGTGCAGCATTCTTACATCCATTTTGCGGATTCATCACTTTAAGTTCTACCAAACCGCTATCCATCACAATAATCTCTGATTGATTACTAGCTATTCCCTTTCCAACCCATTCATAAATTAGCCCTGAAACATCCGACATGCCTTTTAGCGAAATAGTTGAATTTGAGCAGCTTATGATTGAATTTCCTTCTATAATAATTTGTGGTTTTATCGTATCTTGCTTTATTTCAATAATCTTTGTGCCAACACAACTATTTATAGGATTTGTAATTTGCAATGAATATTGACCTTTATTTTGAACTATTATCGACTTACTATTTTCATTAATTCCATTTCCAAACCAATGATAGGATACTCCTTGTGTAGAAGAATTACCAATTAGTTCAATCTGAGATTTCAAACAGTTGATGACTGAATCTCCTAATATTTCAACATTTGGAATTAAGGTATCTACAGTAATCTCATACTGTTTTGACTTCATACACCCATTATTATCTGTAACTGTCAATGTATAAAACCCTCCTTGACTAACAATCAATTTATTAGTTTGATTGTTATTCGACCATTTGAAGACATAATTCTGCGTTCCACCAGTAACGAATGTTTCTATTTGTCCAATTTTATTTTTACAAGTTATATTTTGAATCTGTTCGTTTATAGTTATATCTGTTGGTTCTGTGATCGTAACTGACCCAACCAAACTTGATCCACCATTTACTGTAACAGTGTAAATCCCTGATTTCAAATTAGATATAGAACTTGTTGTCTTTCCATTTGACCATTTATAACTATATATACCACTGCCTCCTTTCGGTACAACAGATGCCGTACCATTGTTTGAGCCAAAACAATTGCAATCTGATTTTGTAAGTTCAATAGAAAATGGTTTTGTTGCTAACCAAACCGTTGCGTTCATCACTAATTTTCTATGATTTCCAGTAGCATTTCCAAGCCAACCATCGTATAGAACATCATTATCGTCACCTGTGCCATCGTCTTCAGGTGAGCTATCTCCAATTGCTACAACTTTTCCAAGACCATACCTTGAATATGCCACCATTACATTACTATTACCAAAGCTTGATCCTGTTTTATATACAATTCCTTTAACAGTCGAGTTTGTAGAAGGGGTGAGAGTCATACTTGTTCCACCATTAAACTGCACTTTGCTAACAGTTCCAAAAACTCCATTTAGCAAAGAATCATTTGGTAAATTTGGAATGTTTGTGGTTGACTGTGAAAAATCTTCAAGATTAAAATAAAACCCAAATGGATTTCCATTTCCCATCATCGTATTCCAAATAGTTGGGCTATCATAACCATCAAAATTTCGATCGGACATATCATGGTCGGCAATGATCATTAGCCCACCTCCATTTTGAACAAACTGTAATATTGCATTTTTTTCATTTGTTGTAAACAAAATATTAGGTTCATCCACAACAAATACAGTATAATTGGAAAGATCCTGTGGGTTGGATGAATTTCCATAAGTTATTGATCCACCAATTGGTAATGTTTCTACTTGATAACCTTTTTTCACACATTCAATTCCCCATGAAGACAACCCACCTTTCCAGTAACTCTCTGGAGTCAAACTATCAATATTAGATTGGGATGGAGATGGATATCTCTGAGGATTAGCTTCTGTCCCACTTCCATTTGTATTAGGATTTCCAGATCCAAAGCTCACATTAAACAGATCAGCATCTATTTGCCAATCGGCATTTGCAGCAGTTTCTGCTTTTGTGGCATCAAATAAAATTTTTATTTGTGCATTTATAAATGTTGTGAAAAATAGAGAAACGTATAAAGCAATTGAAATTTTTTTCATACAATTTTTTATTAAAAACAATATAGAGCCAAAGGTAAATAAATAGTTTTATTGAATTAAATAATTTCAATTGCATCCTAATTTTTAAAAGGGAGTTTGAAGCATATTTAAAAACAAATTTCAATCTTTAACGTATTTATCACTTATTTTAAAATCAAATTTTCAATTATATGTATCGATCACAAACCTGTGGAGAATTAAGAAATAGCAATATTGGTCAAGAAGTGACACTATCTGGTTGGGTGCAAAAAACAAGAGATAAAGGCTTCATGATTTGGGTCGATTTGAGGGATAGGTATGGAATCACACAGCTGATTTTTGATGAAAATAGTAGTTCCAAAGAACTAATGGAGTCTGCCAAAAGCTTGGGAAGAGAATATGTTATTCAAGCAACTGGAATAGTAATTGAGCGGGAATCGAAAAACGATAAAATCCCAACAGGAGATATTGAAATAAAAGTAACGGCACTAAAAGTACTCAATTCTTCCAAAACTCCCCCATTTACAATCGAAGATGACACAGATGGTGGCGACGATCTTAGGATGAAATATCGCTATTTGGATCTTCGTAGAAATCCTGTTCAGCGAAATATTATTTTCAGAAGTAAAATGGCAATCGCAACTAGAGCTTATCTTTCTGATCAAGGATTTATCGAAATTGAAACACCTAATTTGATAAAAAGTACACCTGAAGGAGCAAGAGATTTCGTAGTACCGAGCAGAATGAATCCTGGACAATTCTATGCTCTTCCTCAATCACCACAGACCTTTAAGCAAATCTTGATGGTTGCAGGTTATGATAAATATTTTCAAATCGTGAAATGTTTTAGAGATGAAGATTTGAGAGCAGACCGACAACCAGAGTTTACACAAATAGATTGCGAAATGGCTTTTGTCCATCAGGAAGATATTTTGAACACCTTTGAAGGGCTAACTAAACATCTGTTCCACAAAATATTAGGAGTCAGTTTGGATGACTTCCCTAGAATGCAATACGATGATGCCATGAGGTTATATGGCTCTGATAAGCCAGATATCCGATTTGGAATGGAATTCGCCGAACTTAAGTCTGAGAAAAACGGAGTTGACCTTACCTCTGGCAAGAATTTCCCAGTATTTGATGGGTCAGAATTTGTGGCTGCAATAGCGGCTCCAGATGCAGCAGTTTTCACAAGAAAGCAAATCGATGAATTGACAGATTGGGTGAAAAGACCACAAATAGGTGCAAAGGGCTTAGTATATGTACGTTGCGAAGCTGATGGAACCTATAAATCATCCGTAGATAAATTCTATGATCAAGCTGATCTGAAGAAATGGGCTGATGCCACCCAAGCCAAAGCAGGAGATTTGATCTTAGTGCTTAGTGGAGAGGTTGATAAAACGAGAAAACAACTCGGTGAACTTCGATTAGAGATGGGGAATAGACTGAACCTTCGTGATCCAAAAGTATTCAAACCGCTTTGGGTGCTCGATTTCCCGCTGTTAGAGTGGGATGAGGATGCTCAACGATTCTTTGCAATGCATCATCCTTTCACATCTCCTAAAAAAGAGGATGTGGAGCGAATGCTTAATGGCGACCACGAAACGATGAAGGCACTCCGAGCAGATGCTTACGATTTGGTGCTGAATGGCGTTGAAATTGGTGGAGGATCAATTAGAATTCACGATAAAGAACTACAATCCAAGAATTTCAAACTATTAGGATTTACTCCCGAACAAGCAGATGATCAATTTGGATTTTTGTTAGGAGCATTTGAATATGGAGCACCGCCACATGGAGGTATAGCATTCGGTTTTGATCGATTATGTTCCGTGATGAGTGGTTCTAATTCCATTCGGGATTTCATAGCATTTCCTAAAAATAATCAAGGAAGAGATATGATGATAGATGCACCTTCCCTCATCGACCAAACCCAACTCAAAGAGTTGAGCTTGGAAGTGAAGGCTTAAATCTAGTCATTTTTTGGAGAATAATTCTTTGAGTTGATTTAATTTTTCTAATGTGTAATTTATTGTAACTGGCTCAGGACCATAATATAACCTATATGACATACTTTTAGAAACGTCAATTTTAGCAATCATTTCAGGAGTAAAGTCAATATAGAATTTATCAATATACCATTGGTCTATAAATCCATTGGTTGTATTTGTTTTTATTCCAGTACTATCCATTGTTGTAGTAGAAGATATTGGAACTGTCTCTTCTGAATGGAATTGAGAGTTAATTTTTTGGATATTCATTTTTTCAACTGAGCTATCTATTTTTACATAAATTACTGGCATTAAATCCATTACATCCATTCTTCTATTGATAATAAAACTAACTCTATTCAAATTATTTCCTTCAGTAACTCGTTCATAAAGTAAAGAGCACTCCATTACACTTGATTGTAGAATTTTTGAATAAAACCTTTGTTTGAGCAAATATTTATTCCCATCCCCAAACTCATTTGGATAATATTTAATTGGTGTAATTCTAGTTTGATAGTTGCAAGAAATGAAACCTACTGCACAAAAAATGAATAAAATATACTTTTTCATAAGTAGTTGATTTTGTTCCAAAATTGATGAGTAATATCGAAATCAACTAATATTAAAATGGGATTATTGATTAATTAACCTAGAGTTATGGAAATGTTAAGGAAAATTGGCATAATTTAGTGCAATAAAGCCAAAAAACAGTTGATTTTGAAGAAATTTTAACACATTTTATAGCATTATGAAAATCAAGTTAATATTTCTGAATTTATTATTTATAGTTAATATTGGAAATTTAATTGCAATTATTTATTGATGAATAATTTTGAATGTAGAAGAAGAATTATCATAAAAACATTTTAAAAAATAAACTCCAAATGGAAATTCTGACAGATCTATTTCTTGTGAAAAGTTACCAGATCTTTGCCCTAATTCTTTTTTTAAGTAAATAATCCCGATGCTATTGACAAGTTCATATTTAACATCATAAAGTGAGTTTAAATTTAGGATTAAATTTGTATAATTTCTTGCAGGATTTGGAGCAACGGTAGCTAAAAAATATGGAAACACTTCAACATGTATCTTATCTGAATATTCTGAGTAACATTCATTTGAATCAAAAACTTTTACTTTATAATCTCCTGATTTTGTGGCTAAAAATATACTGTCAATTGCATTTTCTATTAACCTGCCATCTAAATACCATTTGTTGTTTTGGGGATAATTTGATTTTAAGAGATATCCATCTTGTTGGATTGTAGGTTTAGGAATTTCGTTACATACATGATATTTAGTTAATAACAAACTCTGATCACCACCACCATTTAATGTTGTATCAATTATTTCACCTCCTACTTTAATTTCTTTACTAAAATTTGAAGCAACATAAACGCTTTGGTCATTGCCTACCACGAATAAATCTTTTATATTTTGATCTGATTGAGATGATACCCACCATTTCAAAATACCTTCATTTGTAGATTTAGTTAAAGTGTATATGTTATTAGCAGAGTTGAAATTTTTTTCACCATTACTAATATCAATATCAAATTTTCCAGATGATGAAGAGCCAATATACAGATTGTCAGAAGAGTCAAATTGTATCCTTGAAGGTGACATAAAAAATTGTTTAACCCATAATAATTTTCCATCTGGATCTATTTTCGCAATTCCATAATTTCCATTTGTTGATGATAAGTTAATATTATTAAAAATAACATTATTTTGAAAATTAAATGAGAAATATATATATTGATATTTATCAACAATAACAAAATTGCCACTACAGTATTTTGTTGAAGCATAATAGATATTCTTCCATAACAACTGACCATCTCTATCTAATTTTATTAGACAAATTTCTCTTGAAAAATAACCAGTTATATAGATATTTGACGAACTATCTAATGCTATAGAATTTGCATAATCATTGTAATTAAAACTTGACATGAATTTTTGAACCCAAATTAATTCCTGATTCTCATTTAATTTGGTAACAAAAATATTTGACCCTTGATTATTATCAGGATTTACAAATACAAATTGAACATTTTGATTTATTGAAGGATCAAAATCAATACTATCTTTAAACCAACCAGTTAGCAAAATATTATTAAATTCATCAAATTTTATATCAGAAATGAAAACATTACCTCTGCCAGTGTATTGTATAACTGATTTAAAGTTTCCATCCTCGTTTAGCGTTAGTAAAAAGCCATCATTTGACCTTTGATTGGATGTTAAAAAAAATTCTTTATCACTATAATCAAAATCTACTTTCAAACTAAAGTTTCCAGCTATCGAAATATTGTTTTTATTATCTATAGCAAGCTTACTGATTTCCAAATTTTGAGGTAATTGGTTCACCCATAACAGTTTACCAAAGTTAGTATATTTAGCTATAAAAATAGAATTTTCGTATAATGGTATAACTAGATTTTTTTCATCAGAAGGGTCAAAATCGGTTTCTTTGTTAATTTGACCTATGATTATCAAATTATCTTTGTTATCTTTTTCAAAAAAATTGCAAGATACATCCAACTTTTTTGACCAATTATAACTTAAATATTGATTTTGAGCAGTAATAGTAATTGAAACTAATACAAATAAAAGTGATGTTAAGGAAGATTTCATATCAATTTAGTTTATAATAAAGTCATTATCAATAAGAACGATTGAAAATCATAATTGTAGTTGATTAAAATGATAAATTTTATTTTTTATTAAAAAAGAGTTGTAACAATATATATTTTATTATACTTGCTTAGAAATATATTTTTAGAAAAATTTAATTCATTTACCCATTTTATCTTATTTATACCAATATTTTAAAATAAAATTTTAGTTTTGCAGACGCTATTCGTATAGGTATGCGTTAATCTAATTTTGTATTTTTTTTAATCATTAACTGAATTACATCGTGTTCAGAACAATTAACAATATTACTGGCTGGCTCGTATTCTTAATCGCTGCCATCGTCTATTTTTACTCCGTAGAACCCACTGGTAGCCTTTGGGACTGTGGAGAATTCGTTTCAGGAGCATATAAATTACAAGTGGTTCACCCCCCAGGAGCTCCATTATTTTTATTAGTTGGTCGCCTTTTTGCATGGATAGGTGGCATTTTATCCGCCAAGCCCGAAGCAGTTGCTTTCTCTGTAAATATGTTGTCAGGCATTTCTACCGCTTTTGGTGCAATGTTCGTTTGTTGGACGACCATCATATTTGGCAAACTTGCTTTAGTGGGTAGAGAGGGTGAACCTAATCAAGCTCAAACAATCGCTTTGGCTTTCTCTGGCTTAGTTGCTGGGTTATCAATGGCTTTCAGTACCTCTATTTGGTTCTCAGCAGTAGAAGGCGAGGTGTATGCAATGTCCACATTCTTTACTTGCCTTACTATTTGGTCTATCATCAAATGGTATAATTTGCCAGACGATCCGTCAGCAGATAGATGGATTTTGTTTTCAATTTATGCAGCAGGATTGTCCATTGGCGTTCACTTATTGAGCTTATTGACTTTCCCAGCATTAGCATTGTTTTATTATTTCAAAAAATATAAAGAACACACAATCAAAGGGGTATTAGTTGCTGGTGCTGCTGGTGTAGCAATTATTTTAGTTACCCAAAAATTGGTAATCACCGGAATTCCAACCCTTTGGTACTATATGGAAAGAATTACTGTGAATGGTTTTGGATTGCCAATTTTTAGTGGCTTATTCCCGACAATAGCTATCCTTTTAGGTGGTATTTGGTGGGGATTAAAATATGCACAAAAAAATGGAGATGGCTTAGTACAAAGAATTATATTAGGATATGCATTGGCTGCTATTGGTTTCTCTACTATCGGAATGGTAGTAATCAGAGCAAATGCAAACCCACCAATAAATATGAACAATCCCGATAACCCAATGAGTTTATTACCTTATATCAATCGTGAACAATATGGCGAAAGACCATTACTAAGAGGACCACACTTCGATGCGAAACCAACTGGAACGGATCAAGAGGAGCGTCTTGGTAGAGTTGGCGATCATTATGAAGTAACGGGAAGAAAAATAGATTATACCTTTGACGATAACGATAAAATGTTGTTCCCTCGAATTGGTCATTACGAACAAGGAAGACCCCAACAACATCGTTTGTGGATGGATGGTAGGACAGGACCGCCAACGATGAGCGATAACTTGAGGTTCTTTTTCCGTTATCAGCTCAATTGGATGTATTGGCGTTACTTTATGTGGAATTTCGTAGGAAGACAAAATGGCGAACAAGGATATTATCCTTGGGATAAAAAAGACGGACATTGGCTTTCTGGTATAAATGCAATAGATGATTCAAAGCTCTATAAACAAGAGAAATTACCACCAGCAATGAAAAATAATCAAGCTAGAAATACGTACTATTTCTTACCACTTATTTTTGGACTTTTAGGTGTATTTTTCCAATACTCCCGAAGAAGAAAAGATTTTGTAGGATTAGCAGCTCTATTTATAATTACTGGTATCGGTATTATCATTTATTCCAATCAACCACCTAATGAGCCTAGAGAAAGAGATTATGTTTTGGTAGGCTCTTTCTTGACTTTCTGTATGTGGATTGGTATGGGTGTATTAGCTGTATATCAACTTTTATCTGAGAAAATTAAGTTGAATGGAATGGTAAGTGCTCCAATTGCAGGATTATTAGCATTATCTGCTCCATTAATTATGGGTTTCCAAAATTTTGACGATCATAGCAGAAGTACACATTATGCAGCAAGAGATTATGCATCTAACTTCCTAAATTCTGTGGATAAAAATGCCATTATTTTCACTTATGGCGATAATGATACCTATCCGCTTTGGTATGCCCAAGAGGTTGAAGGTATTAGAACAGATGTAAGAGTAGTGAACTTGAGTTTGATTGCAGTGGATTGGTACATCAATCAAATGAGGAGAAAAGTGAACGAATCTCCAGCTATCAAAATGACTATTCCTGAAGATGGCTATCGAGGTTTCAAGAGGGATCAAGTGCCTGTTTATTCGCCGGCAGGATCGCCTAGAGAAATGAATATCAAAGATGCTGTAAGATTTATTGGTGAAAATCATCCTGTAAGTGCAGGTGGAGGAATGTCATTTGAGAGTTATTTGCCAACAACTAGTCTTTATATTGATGTTGATCCGAACAAAATAAAATCATTAGGTATTTTAGGGGCAAATGACACCATAGTTTCGAGAGTATCTATGAACTTAGGCGATAAAACAAGTTTGTTAAAAGATGATTTGGCAGTAATGGATATCGTTGCTTCTAATGCTTTTGATAGACCTATCTATTGGGCAGTAACTTGCCAAGCAAACAAATTATTGGGGCTACAAGATTATCTACGATTGGAAGGTTTGGCGTTAAGATTGGTTCCTGTGAAAACATCTGGTGATGGAAGTTTTGGCATAATTGGTAGCGGTAGTGTGGATCTTCAAAGAACTCATGATGACTTTATGAATAAGTTCAAGTGGGGAGGTTTTGATAATCATAGAACTTATGTAGATAGAAGCTATTTGCCTAGCGTTCAGTCGCATAAATTGGTGTTGGCTAGAGCTGTAAGTGATGCTATAAGGAAGGGAGATAAGAAAATTGCAGTGGATTTATTGGATAAATATTTCCAAGCTTTCCCTAATGAAAACTTCCCTTATGATTTCAACGCATTATTTATGATTATGAGCTATGTGGAAGCAGATGCTTATGAAAAAGCCAAGCCACACATGCAAACCTTAGCAAAAGAAACAGAAGACTATCTCGTGTTCTGCCAATCATTAGATCAAGCTGACCTAAAAGCTGGTTTTGAGCAAGATTATATGATGTCGATGCGAAATAAAGATGAACTAATTCGTATCGCCGAAAGAGCTAAAGATGATGCTTATGCGAAAGAACTAAAAGATCGCTTTGCGAAATTTGGCACTACAAATATGAAAAACTAGTTTATAAAAACATAGTTTAATTTTAAAAATGCTGTTTCAATTAATTTTGAAACAGCATTTTTTTTGCAAATATATTTTGTGTTTTTATTAAATTATCTATCTTTGATTTTGCATAATATTATTATTAACCAACAAAATTTTAAATTATGGATTATTTTTAATTAGCTTTTAAAAGGTATGCTGACTTTAACGGAAGATCAAGAAGAAAAGAGTATTGGATGTTTACATTGTTTTATCTTTTAATATAATATGCATTGATATTTATAACAATGTATATTGGCAATATTGGAGCTATTATTGCAGCTATATTTTCATTAGCAATGTTAGTTCCATCAATTGCAGTTGCTGTTAGAAGAATGCACGATGTTGGAAAAAGTGGTTGGTTTGTTTTAATACCTATTTACAATTTAATTTTAGCTCTAACTCCTGGGCAAATCGGACCAAACGAATACGGTCCAGACCCAAAAGGAGGTGATAGTGAAATTGATTTAGTAGAACATATCAATTAAATTCAATTAAAATTTGAAAGTAAAATGGTTCAAGATTGCAATTTCTTGAACCATTTTTTTTGATTGACGTTAAATTTCACAAATATTGAACTACTACATGGATGTTGTAATATATGTTACGGATAGAGAAGGGGTTTTGCATCGCTTAGAAGCACCAACGGATATGGCTCTAAACTTAATGGAAGTTTGTAAGATGTACGAATTGCCTGTGAAAGGCACTTGTGGGGGTATGGCACTTTGTGCATCCTGTCATTGCTACGTAACGAGTAATCATGAGCTTAGCGAACCAACTGATGATGAGTTAAACATGTTAGATTCCGCTTTTTTTGTAGAAAAAAATTCTCGGTTGGGTTGCCAGATAAAAATATCAGAAGATATCGATGGCTTGTGTGTTACATTAGCACCAGAAACTGAAATCTAATCAGATTTTTACTATTTTTATTAGCACTTGTTCTGCTAACATCTTTGAAATTGGATTGTTCAATTCTTCATTTTTATAAAGCATAGAACCCATTCCTTTCCAAAACAATTTGGAGGGAGATACACCTTGATCAATTAGATAAGTAGCTAATGATTTTGCTCGAAGTTCTGACATTTTTTTTGCTTCGGCATCAATCTTATAAAAAGCTTGAATCTCAACGATTAATGTAGGACTTTCGATTAATTTGTTGACTAAATCAGCTAAAATATTTGATTTATCAAAATTTATTTTATCCGTATTTTCAATAAAAATATTTTCTATTCTAAAACAACTATTTGGATAAAATTGTAGATTATTAAATATAAGTTTGAAGTTAGTAATTGGATGAGTTTGATCACATTTAAATTGATCTGGGGTTTCAATTTCTTTTGATTCATTTTCAATTATTTTGAATAAGAACATATCATCTGCTCTACCATTTCTTGAGGATACAAATACTCCATTTTTCTCAGTTGAATCAAAACAAATACCCACATCATCTGAGGCTCCATTGAATGGCAAACCAACATTTATGGGCTTGCTCCAATTTCCAGAAGTATCTAATTTGGATCTAAAAATGTCAAATCCACCAAGTCCTTCGTGCCCTTTTGAACAAAAATATAATTCATTTTTAGAATTGAAAAAAGGAAATCCTTCAGCAGCTTTCGTATTCACGATTTCTCCCAAATTCGCTGGTCTTCCCCAACCTTTCTTCCCTTTTTTCACAAAATAAATGTCTGTTTCGCCCAAATGACCATTTCCTCTATCTGATGTGTAAAACAAATAACTCCCATCTGGCGAAACCATCGGGTGCATATAATTGGCATCATCTATGCAAAATGGAAGTTTTTTTATGTGCTTAAATCCTCCTCCATCATATTCAGCCTCAAATAGTTGCAAATAATAGACATCGTTTCTTCCTATTGATTGGCTATTTTTGCTAAAATAGAATTTTTTTCCATCTTTTGTAAAACTAGCTCCAGATACATTTATATTCAATTCATTGATTTTACTCGATATTTTTTCTGGAATTTTCCATGTGGAATCATTTAATCGAGTAGATTCATAGATACTTAGAAAATCTCTTCCAGTTGTTTCAGATGTTTTTTTCAATAATCTTGTTCCTGTTGAACGATCAGAGCTATAATATAAATGATTTTTATAAATAATTGGACTGTTCTCATCGGCATCCGAATTGTATTCAAATGGCTGAATATCAACATTTTGATATACAGGTTGGTGGTTCAATAAAAAACTACATTGTTGCTTTATTTTTAAAATTCTACTTTCGTTCTCTACTGTCTTTTCTATTCTATAAACTACATTATCTAATGAATCGCATTTTCCATTCATCACCAAAAGTTCGGCGAATTGCAATAATAATTCTGAACTCGTATCTTTGGTTGAAATTATAGCTGCCAACCTTGCTTCTGCTTCTTGGGTTTTATTCAGTTTGATATAACAATTGACAATTTTTTTGTCGATTGCCAAAGAATATTTTTCTTTCAATTCTTTGATATACAGCGGAATAGCAGAAGAGTATAATCCTTTTTTATATAATTCGTTCGCTTTCTCGATTTGAGCTATGCTACAATATGAGAAAAAGAAAATAAAAGCGAGTAATGAAATAATCCGAATCAATTTATTATGTTTTTTTACAAATATATTAGCATTTATCACACTATTACAAGCTAAACTATCATTAGCAACAAAAAAAGGCAGATTGATTTGGTGCAAAACGTATTTTTTCAGAAATTGCAAAATAATTATAATATATGTTTGAATATAAGACAATATTTATTCCAGTTGATACCCCAAAAGGTAGTTCTTGGAGTGGGAAAATTGAGGATTTGAATGGTGATGCTGTTAGCAGAGATTTACAAGCTGCAATTGAAGAAAAAGCTGCTCAAAATTATAAACTACATAGCATGGAGGCACTTATTACTACTAAAATATTTTCATCTGTATATCCTGGTTCTGTTACAAATGGGTTTATACTCGTTTTTGAAAAAATAATATAATTGATGGAAATTCGTTATCAATGCAAGCCATTTATGGAATTGAATAACAACGAGTTATATGATATTTTGAATTTGAGAAATGAAGTATTTGTCCTTGAGCAAAATTGCATTTTTGTAGATACAGATTATAAAGATCAATCTTCATGGCACTTAATGCAATTTGATACAAATGAATTGATAGGATATACAAGACTAATTCCAGAAGGAATTTCTTATCCAAATTATTTGTCCATTGGCAGAGTAGTAAATCATCCAAAATATAGAGGAATGGGACTCGGTAGGAACTTGATGTATCAATCTATTCAAAAAATAGATGAGTTATTTGGCAAAACTTATCCAATAAAAATTGGTGCTCAAGTCTATCTAGAACAGTTTTATCAATCTTTTGGGTTTGAAAAGATCGGTGAAATATATGATGAAGATGGGATTGATCATATCCACATGATTAAATATTAATTGAAATATCTATTGAAAAAATTACTTTATACCATCTGTTTTTTTATTCCAAATTGGTTGTTAGCCCAATATATGGAGTTGGACAACTATCATGTCGAGGTAGGTGATAGTATAGTAGTGATTGTAAGATTTGAAGATAGTAATACAAAAATTCAAAAAGTAAAATTTGATCTTTTAGATTCAATACCATCCATTCTTAGCATTTCAGGGAGTGAAAACGAATATTCAACTACTACTGGTAAAGTATATTCTAAAAATTTTCTAGCAGTTGATACTGGTTTAATAACTATACCTCCTGCAACTATAATTGTTGAAGATCTAGGAACGACACAAAATATTATTACAAATTCGGTTACACTGAAAATCACAAACCCAAAAGTTGATAGTACGGATACTGTGCTTGAGCCTATAAAAGATATCGAAGAAGTAAAAATTTATTGGTATGACAATTGGCTCCTATATCTTAACATATTGTTAGCCATACTATTAGTTCTGATATTGTATTTCGCATTTCGAAAAAAGAAAAAAAATGTATCAGATGAACTTATTACTTCTGTTGAAACCATACCGCCATTCGAACTTGCAATGACTAGATTAGATGAATTAGAAAAATCGGATTTGCTCAATTCTGGTCATATCATTGCATTCTATACCGAACTCAGTCATATTTATAGAGAATATTTGAATAATGCTTTAGGGATTGATGCACTAGAAGCTAGCACAACAGAAATAAAATCGAAAATGGAAAGCACAGATTTCGACCAAACCATTAAATATCAATCGAATAGATTGCTTGAACTCTATGATAAAGTTAAATTTGCAAAACAAACTTATTCTAATGAAATAAATGAATCGATGCTCAATAATCTGAGGTTTCAGATAACAACGATAGAAAATTTCCAACTCAAAAATAATCAAAGAAATGAAGATACCTTTGTTTCCTGATCTAACTTTTGCAGATCCAGCCTTTTTTCTGCTTTTCCTACTTTTCCCTATTTTGATATATTTATGGAATAAAAAAGTCAGAAAAAATGGCACTTTTCTTTGGTCCACAGTTTCTGCAAAGTCATATTTTACATGGAGAACTGGATTATATTATATAAGTACATTATTGTTTTTCGTAGGGCTTGCAAGCCTAATTTTTGCAATGGCTCGACCACAATCCATTTATAATGAAGTGAAAAACAATGCAGAAGGAATTGATATCATGATGGTTATGGATTTGTCGGGAAGTATGTTAGCTAGAGATTTTGATCCTGACCGATTGGAGGTTAGCAAGAAAACTGCAATTGAATTTATAGACAAAAGGAAATTTGATCGGATTGGATTGGTGATTTTTTCTGGAGAGGCACTCACAAAATGTCCTTTAACCACTGACCATAATATTTTGAAGGATATCATCAACGAATTGAGATGTGGTATCCTTGAAGATGGCACTGCAATAGGGATGGGACTAGCAGCTGGTGTAAATCGTTTAAAAAATAGTACATCGAAAAGCAAGGTGCTCATATTACTAACAGATGGCGAAAATAATGCTGGCTATATTGAACCCGAAGTGGCTGCAAAGCTGGCTCAAGATTTCAAAATAAAAGTATATACCATCGGAATTGGTTCGAACGGATTTGCATTGATGCCAACCCAAAGAACAGCAGATGGCAACTATGTATATGATTATCAAGAAGTTAAAATCGATGAAATCTTAATGCAAAAAATAGCAACTGTTACAGGTGGAAAATATTATAGGGCAACATCTAAAGATAAATTGTCCAACATTTATGATGATATAGATAAATTAGAAAAATCTAAAAATGAAGTAATAAAAAGTTTGAAATACAACGAAAGATATGGGATTTTTCTAAATTTTTCACTTTTTCTTTTTATTTTATATTTTATAATAAATTATTTGATCCTTAATAAATTATAAAAAAAAAACCTGCCAAAACTATTTCTGACAGGATAATACAAAAAACAAACATTAATAAAATTCAGATTCACTTGAATATGATACAAAATTATATGTTACTACATTTATTTACAAATTGGCAAATCACTTTTTGTGACACCATTATTTGTTTATATTAATTTTAAATAAATAATTTTATCATTGTTATTCAATACATTAAACAATTATTGATAGGTTATAAAATAAATTTATTAGACAAAATGAAAAGAAGGAATTTTACAAAAATACTATCATCTACTATATTTGGAATGGGATTAGGAACTGAATTAATTGCAAAAAATGAAAGAATACCTAAAAAAAACATTAAACCTCTAAGATTAAATGAAGGAGATACAATCGGATTGATTAGCCCAAGTAGCCCTATTCCAGAGTCGAGATATGCCAAAGCAATTTCGAATATAGAATCTATGGGATTTAAAGTGAAAGTAGGCAAACATATTTTAAATAGGAATGGCTACCTCGCTGGAACTGACGAACAAAGACTCGAGGATATCCACTGTATGTTTGAAGATAACGAAGTGAAAGGAATATGGTGTATGAGAGGTGGCTATGGAGCTACTCGAATTTTAGATAGAATCAATTATCATTTAATTAAAGAAAACCCAAAAGTATTTATCGGCTATAGCGATATTACTGCCTTATTGCAAGCATTTCATCAAAAAACTGGCTTAATATGCTTTCATGGACCAGTAGCTAATTCGGAATTCACACCCTATACTCTTGGGCATGTGAAAAATATTCTTATGAATCCAACAGATACGTACGAAATCAAAGGGTGTTCGGAAAATTACGAAGAACAAACCAGACCTGGCTTTTTTACATCTATAATTACAAAAGGGAAAGCTAGAGGAATCCTAACTGGAGGCAATTTATCGCTAATAGCAGCAATGACAGGGACTGATTATGAATGGATTACAAAAAAAAGATTGTTGTTTTTGGAAGACTTAGAAGAAAAACCCTATAAAATAGATAGGATGCTCACTCAACTCAAAATGACGGGAGAACTTCATAGAGCTAATGGTATAATACTAGGAATATTTGATAAATGTCAACCTACTAACCCAGACGAATCACTTTCACTCATAGATATGTTTAAAGATCGACTTCAAGATTTGAATATACCAACGATATATGGGATGTCTTTTGGTCACATCAATAATCAATTTACTATTCCAATAGGTATAGAAGCAGAAATGGATGTTGAAAGCAATACTTTAACACTCTTAGAATCAGCAGTTTTGTAATACTAATTCAATCTGCAATCTTTTTAACATATATTCATCCGATTTCAAAATAAATCTTTTAAAATAACCTTTATATCAATTTTTGTTTGTAAATTTTCCCTAATTTTCAAATTCAACAACTTATTTTCACTATGTCAAAACTTGGCAAGCTTATTTCCCAAAACTTAATCGTTGCGATATTAATATCTTTAGCATTATTTAGTTGTAGAAAATCACGAAAAGCAAAGCCAATGCCTAGTGAAATCAGCTCATATATTTATGCTTACACATCTGGAACTATCTCAAAAACAGCTCCTATCAGAGTACGATTTACAAATTCTGTAATAGAAAAGGATAAAATAGGTGGAGAAGTTGGTTCCATTATTAGCTTTTCACCCTATATTGACGGTAAAGCAATCTGGGAAGATGATCGAACTATATTAATGGAACCCAAAACTCCATTAAGTTCAAAAACCAATTATTTGGGTAGTATCAATCTTGAAAAGCTCTATAAAAACTTACCTAAAGGCTTGAGTACCTTCGAGTTCGATTTTCAGACTAGAGAATTATATTTTGATGTATCTACCGATGGATTACGTACAACAGACCTACATGATTTGAACAAACAATCACTAACAGGATCTGTCAATATGTCGGATGTAACTGAAAATCATGATGTTGAAAAATTATTAAAAGCCTATCAAGAAGGAAAAGAACTACAAATAAAATGGATACATAACAACGAAAAATTAAGACATGATTTTGTTATAGATGGAATAATAAGAGAAGAAGAAGAAACAAACTTATTGCTAAAGTGGAATGGAAATCCACTAGACTTGTCTATAAATGGGGAGTTGAAAATTCCTGTTTCCTCCAAAAATAAATTTGAGGTTTCCAATGCAAAAGTTTTTCAAGAAAAAGATCAAACCATAGTTGTTTATTTTTCAGAACCATTACTTCAAAATCAGGACTTAAATGGCTTAATTACCATAGATGGGCAAGTTGAAAAAATATTAAATTTTACAATTGACGGCAATTTACTCAGAATTTATCCACCAACACGATATTCTAATAGTCACCAACTATTTATTAATCCTGGCATAAAAAGTATAAGTGGCAAAAAAATTGAAGCTTTTTCAAGTTGGAATTTGAACTTTGAAAATTCTAACCCTCAAGTTAGATTGGTTGGGCGAGGTGTTATTATGCCCAATTCGGATGGATTAATTTTCCCTTTTGAGGCAATAAACCTCAACGCCGTGGACATTGAGATATTTAAAATATTCAATAACAACATCTTACAATTCCTTCAAACCAACAATTTGGAAGGCGTTTATGACCTAGAAAGAGTTGGAAGGGTTGTTTTTCAGAAAAAAATATCCTTAAAAGAGCTTAATTCGAGTGTAAATAATAATGAATGGACTAGATATTCAGTCGATTTATCGAAATTTATCAAAAATGATCCAAGTGCCATTTATCAAATAAGAATAGGTTTTAGGCAAGAATATTCAGATATGACATGTGGTGCTGAAAAGAAAAAATCTGTCAATAAAAATTCCGACTTGCTCTTCACAAAAGAAGAAACAGATGAAAACGGCGAAGTTAAGAGTATCATGGGCGATTATTATGGACCAGATGGCTATTATAATGATTACAGATGGGAAGATCGCACAAATCCTTGCAAACCTGCATATTACAATAGTGAAAGATTTATTAAACGAAATGTTTTTTCATCCAATTTAGGAATTATTGCCAAAGGTGGAAACGACCATTCCTATTTTGTAGCTGTATCTGACATTCGAACAACCGAACAAATTGCTGGTGCAAAACTAGAGTTTTTTGATTACCAGAATCAACTCATGAAAACAGCAATCACTGATAATAACGGAATGGCAATGCTCGAATTTGAGCGAAACCCTTTTGTTGTGATTGTTACCAAAGGAGAACAAAAGGGATATTTGAAATTAGCAGATGCTAACTCATTGCTATTGAGCAGATTCGACATTGCAGGAGTTGCTACTCAGAAAGGATTAAAAGGGTATCTCTATGGCGAAAGAGGTGTTTGGAGACCAGGCGATTCATTGTATCTCAACTTTGTATTGGAAGATAAAGGCAATAAATTACCAACTGGTTACCCAGTTTCTTTTGAGCTTAATGACGCAAAAGGTCAACTCTTTTATAAAACAACTACCACAAATAATGTCAATAATATTTATCCATTTTATATCGCAACTAATTCAGAATCAGCTACTGGAACTTGGATGGCAAATATTACTGTTGGTGGTGCTAAATTCAATTATCCTTTAAAAATCGAAACTGTCAAGCCAAATCGATTGAAATTAAGCTTAGATTTTGGCAAAAATGAACTTGTGGCGGGGACAGGGGCAGAGATAGGAAACCTTCAAGCAAATTGGCTACATGGAGCTCCAGCAAACGGATTAAATGCAAAAGTTGAAACCCAATTAAAACCTATGCCAACCAAATTTCCGAAATATCCAAGTTACAACTTTGATGACCCTTCTAGAAACTTCACTGTAGGTGAACCAAATGTGATTTACAATGGCAATTTGGACGCTTCTGGTAATGCAAAGGTTTCTTTCCAAACAGCTTCAAATTTTTTAGCACCAGGAAAATTAAAAGTTGATTTTAAGGTGAGAGTTTTCGAAAAAGGAGGTGATTTTAGTACAGACAATTTTTCTTTACCCTACTTCCCATATAATTACTATGTTGGAATAGATATTCCAGTAAAAAACGGTGAAAAAAGAATTGAATTTAAAGAAAATGAAAAAATAAATTTTGTATTAGTCGATAAAGATGGAAAACCGATTGCCAATCGTTCATTAAAAGTAGGCTTATACAGGTGCGATTGGAGATGGTGGTGGGATCAAGGCGAAGATAGAATTTCACAATTCAATAGTAGCACTCATCTAGGAGCACTGAAGCAAGACTTAATCAAAACAAATTATAGAGGAGAAGCAACTTGGAATATTAAAGTGGAGGAATGGGGAAGATATTTGGTGAGAGCTGTTGACGAAATCGGCAACCATAGCACTGGCGACTTCTTTTATGCAGGATATCCATGGTATGATGATGAGCAAGGAAGAGGAAGTACGGCTGCTACAATGTTGTCTTTTTCTTCCTCAAAAGAAAAATATAAAGTTGGGGATAATATAGAACTAAAAATACCGACTGGTGATGCAGGAAAAGTTTTGATTACTTTAGAAAACGGATCAAGAGTAGTCGATTATTATTGGAAGGATGCCCACAAAGGGGAAAATACTTTCAGAATTACTGCAAAACCAGAATTTGCTCCAACAGTATATGCTCATGTCTCCCTAATACAGCCTCATGCTCAGACCAAAAACGACTTACCAATCAGAATGTATGGTGTAATACCAATAGGTGTCGAAGACCCAAATACTATCTTAAAGCCAGCTATTTCTATGCCTGATGAAATAAAACCTGACAAAGAATTCACAATAGAAGTTTCTGAAAAAACAGGCAATAGTATGGCATATACTCTTGATATTGTTGATGATGGTCTTTTAGATTTGACAAGATTTCAAACTCCTAATCCATGGAATGCATTTTATGCAAGAGAAGCTTTGGGAGTGAAATCATGGGATATTTACGACCAAGTATTAGGAGCATTTGGTGGTGAATTAGAACGAATATTAAGCATTGGAGGTGACGGAATCAACTATAAAGGTGCTGAACAAAGGAAAGCAAATCGTTTTAAGCCAGTTGTGATGCACCTTGGTCCTTTTATGCTCGAAAGTGGAAAAAAAGCTAAACATAATTTAAAAATCTCGAATTACGTAGGCTCTGTGAGAGCTATGGTAGTTGCTTCCAATAAAGGAGCTTACGGAAATGCTGAAAAAACTGTAGCCGTAAAAAACCCATTGATGATATTGGCAACATTACCTAGAGTGCTCAGCCCTGGCGAAAAACTCCAATTGCCTGTCAATGTGTTCGTTATGGACAAAAAAATCAAAAATGTAGATATAACAATAAAGGAATCTAACGATTTAGTAGGGATTGGCACCTCTACCAAAAGCCTCACTTTTGATAAAATGGGCGATGATTTGGCATCCTTTAATTTGGATGTAAAAAACAAACAAGGGATAGCAAAGTTCAAAATAGTAGCAAAAAGCGGTAATGAAATATCCATGCAAGACATCGAAGTAGATGTAAGAAACCCAAATCCTTTCATTACGAACATAACCGATGGATATGCAGAAGCTGGAAAAAGCTGGAGTTCTAATTATTCAGAAATCGGCACACCTGATTTGGCATCAGCAAATTTGGAAATTTCTAGCCTTCCGCCTTTAAATATTACCTCAAGATTAGAGTATCTCATCCAATATCCTCATGGTTGTGTGGAACAAACCACATCTAGTGCATTTCCACAATTATTCATTGATAAGTTAATAAACTTGGATAATGATAAAAAGAAATCAATAAACAACAATATCAAGTCAGCTATCGAAAAATTAAAACTTTTCCAAACTGATGCAGGAGGATTTGGGTATTGGCCCGGTGATAGATATGCTAGTCAATGGAGTTCAAATTATGTTGGTAATTTTCTTTTAGAAGCTAGAATGAAAGGATATACTATACCCTATAATATGCTTGAAAGATGGCAAAGATACCAACAAAAAGTGGCTCAAAGATGGGATCCATCTCTGGATGATACCGATTATTCTTATGAATCAAAAGAATTGAATCAAGCATATCGATTATATACTTTAGCATTGGCAAAAGCACCCGAATTGGGTGCTATGAATAGGCTCAAAGAAAAAAATAATTTATCTATTGCTTCAAAATGGAGATTAGCTGCAGCTTACGCTATTTCAGGTAAAAACGATATTGCCAAGCAAATTGTAAATAACTTATCTTATAAAGTTACTCCTTATACAGAATTGAGTTACACTTATGGCTCAGATGTTAGAGATATGGCAATGATCCTCGAAACCATGACTTTGTTGGGCGATAAATTGAAAGCATTTGAGGTACTGAAAGATATTTCAGCAAATATCGGGTCGAATAATTGGTATAGCACTCAGACAACTTCATTTTGCTTGATGGCAGCCAGTAAGTTTATTGGTACGAATAGCTTTGGTTCGAGTTTTAATTTTAGCTACCAAATCGGAAATGGAGAATTGGTTAATGTGAAAGAAGGAAATGGAATCAGTCAAGTGAAAATTCCATCTAATGGAAAAAAAGTAACGATAAAAAACAATGGCAATGGAATTATTTTCACAAGATTAATAACAAAAGGCAAACCTATCACAAATGAAGCACCAGCCTCAAATAAAAATCTGAATATGACCGTTAATTTCAAAACCATAAAAGGCGAAAATTTGAATCCTTCTAAAATTGTGCAAGGAACTGATTTTGTGGCTGAAGTGATCGTAACTAACCCTGGTCAGAGAGGTATCAATTATCAAGAACTCGCTTTAACACAAGTATTCCCATCTGGCTGGGAGATTATTAATTCGAGGATGGATAATATTTCATCATTTTCTAACTCAAGTGTTCCGAGATACCAAGACATTAGGGATGACAGAGTATATACCTATTTCAATTTGGATAGAAATCGCACACAAGTATATAGAATTCAATTAAATGCAGCATATATTGGCAAATATTTTATGCCAGGTGCTTTATGTGAGGCAATGTATGACAATTCAATATATGCTAGAAAGCAAGGGCAATGGATAGAAGTATTGGCAAAAAAATAAAAAAAAAAGAGTGACTAAAAATGTATTTTTCGTATAATATTTATATCAATTAAATTTTCAATTATGTTAAAAGAATTCAAAGAATTTGCTCTAAAAGGCAATTTAATAGACATGGCAGTCGGTCTTGTTATTGGTGCTGCATTCGGAACAGTTACTTCATCATTTATTGATGGTGTTTTCATGCCTTTAGTTGGTCAAATTTTTCAATTAGGTGATTTTTCACAGGCAAAGTTCGTATTAAGCCCAGCAGTTGTAGATGCAGCAGGGAAAGTAGTAACTCCTGAGTCAGCAATTAAATATGGAACTTTCATTGGAAATGTTATCAATTTCTTAATTGTAGCTTTTGTGATGTTCATGATTATCAAAGGTATGAACAAATTAAAGAAAGAAGAAGCTGCTGCACCACCGCCACCACCACCAGCACAAGAAGTATTATTGGCAGAGATAAGAGATTTGCTTAAAAAGCAATAATAATATTAAATAAATTCACACCATTTGCCTTGGCTACTTATTCGTAGTCAAGGCTTTTTTGTTGATTTAACACTAATTACTATTCTATTTCAATTTCCAAATATTCCCATTTTTTGTGGATATTTTTTCAATAAATCCATTTGTAGTTAACTCTTCTAATATATTTTCAACTTTATTTCTAGGAGTTTCTGATAATTCTGAAAATTCTCTTGCAGTCATTGTTGAATAAATTGAAAATAAATCTTCCCAATTTTTATTGTAATCCTTATTTTGTACTGCTGGTAATAATTTTTGAACAGCATCAACAAACGTAGAATATGGCTTCGATCCATATACAATTTCTTTATTTCCTTGATTATCCATAAAAAATAAAGTAGGAAAACCTCTTACTCCAAGAGATCTGCCTAATTTTAGATCTTCTTCAAACAATTGTTTTGCTTTATTCAAGCAATCTTCCCTAAACTGTTTTATATCCAGACCAACAACTATTGCAGCTTCTTCTAAATTCTCTCTTTTTGCAATATTCTTCTTCTCTATAAAAACCATTTCTCTTATTTGTCTCAGATACAATATTGCCTTTCCCTTATCTTGGATTTGTGCAGCTTTGAAGGCAATAGATGGAGGATAAGAGGATGACAATGGGTCTTCTAACCATATATCACCATCAATGGGCATATCATAATAAGCACTTACTTCATCCCAATGATGAGCAACATCTGATGGTTTGCTGATTCCTCCATTGTTGTAACTCCAGTCTGGCAATAATCCTCCCATTCTGTAATCAACTTCTACTAAATCTCCATATTCCAATTTTAACTTTCTTAACTGAGGCTCAATTCCCCAACAAGAAGAGCATATAGGGTCAGTAAAATAAACAAGTTGAATCGGTTTATTCATTTGCTTAATAGCTTTTATATCTGTTGGTTGTATATTATTTGGTATTTCACAAATTCCACTTTCTGGATTACATAACAATGGGTTTGTTTGATCTTTCATCTTACTATTATTTTGTGATTGACAATTAAAACTGTAAATTGATACAAAAAATATCAGGTGGATATAATATAATTTCATATTTTTTCTTGAAATTTATAATATTAATCTTTGTGCAAAGTTCTTTACATTATATTCTTAATGCAATAAGTCAAATTTTTATGACTATGAAAAAGATGAAACCAGAAAATGAAACTTGCCCTGCTCAATCACTTTTGAAAATGTTGACGGGAAAATGGAAACCAGAAATTTTTAGATTAGCAATGGATAATCCTGTGCGATTTAGTAATTTACTCAGGAATATTAAAGGCTCGAACAGACAATCCTTGTCCGTCGCATTAAGAGAACTTGAAGAAGTTGGACTTTTGGAAAAAGTAATTATAAATGAAAAACCGTTACATATTGAATATAATCTTACAGATGATGGCAAGAATTTGATACCTATATTCAAACAACTAGAAGTGCTTGGATAATTAATAACTAATAAAATATTCGATAAATTTCAATTGATTAATTCTAAAAAGTCTAAATTCGAAAATTATTAATTATTCACCAACGGAAGTTTTATAGTAAATACTGTACCCTCTGGACTTGATTTTTTAACGAAAATTTTTCCTTTGTGGTAATAATTGATGATTCGGTGGGCTAATGAAAGTCCAAGACCCCATCCTCTAAGCTTTGTAGAATAACCTGGCTCGAAAACTGTCTTGAACTTAGTGGGAGGAATTCCTTTCCCTGTATCGGACAAATCGATGCAAGCATAATTATTTTCGATATAAACATTACCACTAATAGTGCCTTCTCCACCCATTGCATCTAGCGAATTTCTCAATAAATTCTCAAAAACCCATTCCAAAAGATGTTCGTTCACGTTTGCATAGATTGGAGTGAGCTGTGGGTTCGGAAACTCGAAATTCACCTTTCTTGGAGCTCGTCTTTGCATATAGGTCTTGCTCCTATCTAATAATTCATACAGATTAGATTTTGTAAATTCTGGCTCGGCTCCGATTTTCGAAAACCGATCTGCAACGAGTTCGAGTTTCGAGACATCATTCCGAAGTTCATTCAAGATTTCATCCGTCACTTCGTCAGGGTCAGATTGTTTTAGATGTTCTATCCATGCTATAATTGCCGAAATTGGAGTACCTAACTGATGAGCGGTTTCTTTTGCCATCCCTACCCATACCCTATTTTGCTCGGCTTTTCTAGAGCTTGAGAACCCAATGTAAGCTAACAAAATAAAAGCAGATATTAACAAAAACTGGATGTATGGGTAATATTTCAAGCTATTGAGCAATGTGGAATGTTTGTAGTAAATATACTGCTTATCTCCAGAATTATCAGCACTTTCGATCACAATGGGCGGATTACCACTAGCTTTCAAATCATTCAAAATCTCATCCAACAGCACCTTATTCTTTTTGATATAAGATTGTAATGCTTGGATACTTGCAGTATCTGATGGTTCGCCAATATTAAAATTCCGTATATCATCTATGGTTCCTCTGTCGTTCACCAACATAAGTGGAATAGTTTTATTCGTATTTTGAATTAAACTGATTAAGTCAAGATCGAGGTCTTCGGAAGTATTTTTTTGCATAAAACTCAAGGCACTTGACCATATCCGTACTTTATTTTCTTCTTCTTTAGCCAATTTTCTGACCAAATTGTTGGTGTACCAAAAAGATAATGAAATAATCAGCAAACCGATCATTCCCAAATATATTTTCCAGCGAGATTTACGTTTATAAATATCCATAATTTTCATTGGAAAACTGTTGTCAACTTTCCAATAATTTTGTTGGTTTACTCTAATGATGCAAAGATGGTGCCTTTGATGTGGATTAACTAGCAATATTACGCATTATTTATTTTTTTATTGTAGTTGCCACTATTTGAGTTGTATCTTTGCCAAAATATTAATCTAATATAGTGCAATAAACAGAATTTGTATGCAACGAAATAAAAATTTTTTTACAGATTTTAAGAAAAAGAAACCAACTACATCTGTAAAGAAAGGAAAATTTTTATCCGAAAAACCCGAATTAATAAAAAGAAAACCTAAACCTAAAGAGCAACTCTCAGAAAAACCTGAGCTTCCAAAGGTTGATATTTATACTGATATGCGGCTGAATAAATTTATCGCTCATTGCGGAATTTGCTCAAGACGAAAAGCTGCTGAATTGATCGAAAAAGGATATGTGGCAGTAAATAATGAGGTTGTAAGAGAAATTGGCTACAAAATCACTAAAGATGACGTTGTTACTTATAATGACAAAATAGTAAAGCCTGTTGAAAAATTAGTATATGTGCTGATGAATAAGCCAAGAGGTGTAATTACCACTGTTCAAGATGAAAAAGATCGCAAAACAGTGATGGATGTGTTGGGAGATTTCAAAGAAAGGATTTATCCTGTAGGTCGGCTTGATCGAGACACCTGTGGTTTGCTTTTGTTGACAAATGATGGTGATCTAGCTCAAAAACTCTCTCATCCAAGCCATTTAATAAAAAAAATATACCTCGTCACTCTGAATAAACCTTTGATTGCTAGGCATCTCGAAAAAATCGAGAAGGGGATTGAATTAGAGGATGGATTAGCCATGGTGGATCATATTAATTACTCCGATACTGACAATAAAAAGGAAGTGGTTGTTGAATTGCATATTGGCAAAAATAGAGTGGTTAGAAGAATATTTGAAAGCTTAGGTTATGAAGTAACAAAGCTAGATAGAACCTATTATGCAGGACTAACAAAAAAAGATTTGCCTAGAGGTAGATTCAGATATCTAACTGAACGAGAGATAATTATGTTGAAACATTTCACAAATAGAAAAACCAAACAGTGATTTACTATTTGAGAATCCTTATTATTTTCGTCATCTTTACATTTGGTGCAAAGATTATTTTTGCTCAAAATCAGCAAAAAGATACCGCTTCGGCTAATCGAATAATCATAGATAGATTTTTATCCGCTGAGCTCCTTCAAGACAAAACGGAAGAAGTAAAGAAGTTGTCTGGAGATGTATTGATGCATCAGGGCGATGCTTATATGTTTTGCGACACAGCCTATTTATATGGCGAAAATCGATTAGTGGCAATAGGTAGAGTAGTCATCAAACAAGGCGATTCGCTCCACATTTTTGGAGATGTTCTTCATTATGATGGCTCTACGAGGATTGCAGATATGACTGGCGATGAACCTGTATTGGAAAATGGTCGTCAACAATTATTTGCCAAATCACAAATGACTTATAATTTAGGTACGAAAATAGCCAACTACAGCAATAGTGCATTATTGGATAATGGAAAAACTCAATTGAGGAGCAAACAAGGCGTTTATGATGTAAAAGCAGATATTGCCCATTTTTTTAAAGAAGTTATTGTAGTTGATAGCTCTTTCAGCCTAAAAACTGATTCTCTTAAGTTTGATACAAAAAATCAGATTGCATATTTTGAGTCTCCCACAAGAATAAGTCAGGATAGTAGTAAAATATATTGCGAAGGTGGGTATTACAAAACTGATGAAAATTTGGCTCTATTTTATGATAATGCTCAGTATCAAAAAGATAAACAAAAAGCAACTGCCGATACCATTCGTTATGACGGAAACCTAAAATTAACAAGTTTAATCGGCAAAGCAATCTTTGAAGAACCCAATAAAAAAGCAACAGCAGATGTCATCCGTTTTGATGGAATAAATGATTTGGCATTTCTAGAAGGTCATGCAAACTATGAAAGTGATAAACAAAGAATCAAAGGAGATAGCATTCGATATGACAATAAAAAGCAAATATTTGCATCCAGAGGTCGCTCTCAATATAATGAAGGGGCGTTGTTTTTGGATGCAGAACAAATGGATAGTTTTGGAGATACCAGTATTGCCTCTGGCAATGTGATTTATAAAGATACATCACAAAGAGTAGCAATTCTCACCGATGTCTTTCAATATCAGAAAGATACGGAGTTTTTTAAGGCATTTGGAAAAAAAAGACCAATATTCAAGTCAGCTATTGAGTCCGATACACTATATCTTAGTGCTGACACTTTATTGTCACAAAAAATATTAAGAAATAGAATAGATACAACAAAAATGTTATTGGATACTTCGATAACTGTCAATTTGGATACATCAAAAATATTGTTGGATTCTACGAAAATTGTCACTTTGGATTCGATAAAAAAATTTGGTATTGCAAAAGTTGATAGCACTTTAATACAGATATATGATTCGCTGAATACTTCTAAAGCTACCCTTATTCAAAATGATACTTTGCCAAAGGATACCATCCGATATTTGTTTGCCTATAATGATGTGCGGATTTTCAAAAAAGACTTTCAAGGCAGGTGCGATTCCTTAACTTACAATTCAAAAGATTCATTGTTTCAGCTATATCAAACTCCTATTTTATGGACAGATACTATTACTCAATTAACTGCTGACACCATAAATATTCGACTGAAAAACAATCAATTGCATCAATTGGATTTATACAATTCAGCATTGATTGTATCAACCAAAAATGAAAGTACTTTTGACCAAATAGCCGGAGCTACGATACATGCATTTATGGAAAAAGGGAAAATTGAGTACTTAGATGTAATAAAAAGTTCTGAATCCATATATTTTATTCAAGATGAACAAAAAGCTTATGTCGGACCGAACAAATCTTCATCTAATAATATGAAGTTGGTTTTCAAAAATGATAGTGTGTCTAAAATAAAAATGTACGGAAAAGTAAGCGGAAAAATTTCGCCCATGAAAAAAATTAATCCAAATAACTTTAAGGTTACTGGGTTCAAATGGGGTTTAGAAAAAAGAGTAAAATCAATCGAAGATTTATTTTAAAACTTTATCTGAACATTTTGAAACAATCTCTATAATCTGTAACTTTATTTCTTATGGCATCGAAATTAAATTGAAGTGAAATTTCATGGCTACCACCTGTGAAAGCACCAGACAATTTCGAAACTGTTATATCATAGCTATAGCCAAATTTCAAAAAACCTTTCTTCATCCCTACTAACAAGATAGCAGCATCAGGGTTTCCAAATGTATGCCGAAACCACCCTCCTGCAAAAAGCGTTCCCATACCTATATAAGCCCCAATATTTAACTGTTTGTATGGACCTTGCCATGCAAACATGAAGTTTGGCGATACATATTTGCCTGGTTTTTTAGCAGTTTCTTCTTCTAAAATAATTTCAGTTCCTCCATGAATATTGAATCTTGCTGGTAATCCATTATTCAAATTTGTCTTAATACCTTGAAAGGATTCATCTGGCGTGTTTAAGTGTTTGATAGACAAGCCAGCATAATATGATTTGCCATAAACCAAAAGTCCTGAAGAAATATCCAAATTTCTTTTCACTAAACTTTCTGGTATAACCTCACCAGTCGCTTTAATAGGTCCCAAAATAGGATCGAGTTGATCATAAAACAATAATCTATCCCAATTTATTTGCTTTTGAATCATACCTACTTCGGCTCCAATTTTCAAATTTAATTCATCATTTACTCTTACGTTATAGGAATACAATCCGCTAATATTCAATGTTTTTAGAATGCCACCAGCATCATCAGAGAATATTTGCAAACCAAATCCACTATTTAAGTTCTCAACAAATTGACTATATGATGCTCCATAACTCGTATAACCATTGCTAAATGCGGGCCATTGTTTCCTAAAGTTCAGATGAATGCTAGGACCATAAGTCGTTCCAGTAAAACCTGGATTAAGCTGTAATGGTGCAGCATAAAATTGAGAATAAAGCTGATCAGGAGCTTGAGAAAAAGCTCTAAAATAGGAAATTCCAATAAAAAAAACTAAAAGTAGAAATCTCATAGCCGCATTTTTCACAAATATATAGGTTGCTTACAAATATTACTATAGCTATTTTGAATTTTAAAAGTTAAAATTCTCAACTTTCTAAAATAAATATTCTCTAAAACCCATTAAATAAAATATGTTAAAATATTTTTGATAGAAATATCAATATAAAATTAACGTTTTCATAACAAAATAATTTTTATCGACAATACAACCAACTCTATTTTTACATTTCTAACGATCGAATATGGTCATTTTCGTAAAAATGGTTAGATTTAAATTTATTTTTTAGTTTTGTTGAATAAAATATATCAAATGAAGTTTTTAGGGTTTAATATTATACTATGGTTGCTCGCAATGAATATTATCGTTGCACAAAAAAGTATGTTAATTCATAAAGAATTGAACTGGGAAACAAATAATATTGAAATTCTTTCACCAAACGGTACTTTAATAAAAATATTCAAATTTAATAATGCTGTATATCTCAATAAAAACCCACAAATTCCCCATGTTCTCGAAAATTTCTATTTACCGCAAAATACAAATTTTACTGCTCAGCTAATTAATACTAAATATGAACCTCTAACTATACAAACACATGATTTAGAGTCGGTTAGCGATAGGATTGTACTTAGCAATAATCTAACTAATGAAGGCAATCAAAATATTGGATCTATATTTTTCTGCCCTATTCGAAAAATAAATGCACATCAATATGAAAAGTTAACTGCATTCGACTTATCAATAACATATCAAAATGACAACAATAATATTGTAAATAGAGGTCCGCTCAATACTTATAAATCCGTTTTGGAATCGGGGAATATTTATAAATTCTATGTAAACAAGAATGGATTATGTAAATTAGATTACAATTTTCTTAAAAACGATTTGAAAATTGATATTGACAAAATTGATCCTAGAAATATTCATTTATACGGAAATGGTGGCTATGCCTTGCCACAATCCAATGACATTCAAAGGATTGATGATCTTGCCGAAAACAGTATTTGGCTTAAGGGAGAAGAAGATGGAAAATTCGATTCTGGAGATTTCATCATTTTTAATGCATTAGGTAGCGACAAATGGGTTGAATCGAGCAATGGATTTTCCATGGTGAAAAATATTTATGACGATAAATCCTACTATTATATTAAGATTGAAAGTGAAGTGGGCAAAAGAGTTACTTCATTAAATAATCTTGATAATACAGCATTTACAACAAATCAATATAATGTTTTCGATAGATACGAAAAAGATGAAGTTAATCTACTAGCTAGAAGCAAACCTGCCTCACAAGGTGGTGGGAAACTTTGGTTTGGCGACTATTTTTTCTCTACAAGAGAAAAATCTTTTCCTAATCTATTCCAATTCAATAATTTAAGTAAAGTTGACTCAGTATATGTGAGAGCATCTTTCGCTGGCAGAAGCTCCACAAGTTCATATTTTGAACTATATCTCAACTCAACATTACTTCGAACAAACAATATTGGTGGTTTGAATTTAGGTGACATTGATTATGGTTATGCCAATATTGGGACAATAAATGCTAAAATTCTATTAAATGAGGATAATACAAATGTGATCGTTAAATATCCAATTAATGGTGCAACTAGTGAAGGTTGGATAGATTACATTGAATTGAACGGTATAGCCAAATTGAGTTACTTACAAAATAAATCTTTGTATTTCAGATACAAAAAAAGTACTGATTATCCTACAACTACATATTCCATAGAAAATGGAAATAGCAATCTTATCGTTTGGGATATAACGGATTCTTATAACCCAATTTCACAAAAATATAATCTAAATGGTTCTATTTTATCGTTTGGTACTACATCCAATGGACTAAAACAGTTTGTGGCATTTTCGACGAATGATGTTTTCCAGTCTGCTACAGCAATTGGTAAAATCGAACCTCAAAACATTCACGGAATAGATAATTTGGATATGGTAATTGTCTATCACAAAAATTTTGAAAAACAAGCCAAACAATTATCAACTTTTAGAAATGCAAATGGCTTGGTTACTGCTCCAATTTTGGTGGATCAGATTTATAATGAGTTTTCATCAGGAGCAACAGACCCTACTGCAATACGAGATTTTGCAAAAATGTTATTTGATCGTAATAATCAGAAATTCAAATATTTATTGCTTTTTGGTGATGGTTCTTTTGATTATAAAGGATTGATGAATGGTTCGAGCAATACCAATTTTATTCCTGCTTACGAAACTGATCAGTCTATGGCACCCATAGAAACTTACCCTACAGATGATTTTTATGCCCTCTTAACTGCAAATGAAGGCTATGAAAGCTCTAATGGATCTTTAAAAGGAGCTTTAGACATAGCTGTTGGTAGGCTAACAGTAACAACAGCAGATGAAGCACAAGATGTAGTGGATAAAATTATAAGATACGAATCGAGTCCATCAAGCTACGGAGATTGGAGAAATAGAATATTATTTGTAGGTGATGACGAAGATGGGAATTTACATACCTCTCAAATCAATGGCATTGCGAACAAAGTTGCATTAAGAAATAAAGTATTCAATCAAGATAAGATATTTTTTGATGCTACCATCCGACAAGTATCTAGTGGCGGGGCAAGATTTCCCTATGCAACAGAACAAATCAATAGAAATATTGATAATGGGATCCTGACTATCAATTATTTAGGACATGGCGGTCCTACGGCTTGGGCACAAGAAAGAGTGCTTACATTAAATGACATCTTTTCTTGGACAAACAGCAATAAATTACCACTTTTTATTACTGCAACATGCTCATTTTCAGGATATGACGATCCATCCAGAGTTTCTGCTGGCGAGGAAATTCTATTGAAATCGAATGGTGGAGCAATTGGTTTATTCTCAACAGTACGACCAGTATATGCACATTCGAATGAAAGATTAACCTTGGCAGTTTTTGATACAATTTATGGCAGACAACAAAACTTGCCAATGAGATTGGGTGAAATATTAAGAGTAGGAAAAAATATGAATTCTACAGACACCATTGATTCGAATGCGAGAAAATTTACTTTATTGGGCGATCCAGCTACTAGATTGGCAATGCCAAGATATAATGTGATCACTACAAAAATAAGAGATAAAGCAATTGACCAATCAAATCTAGATACTTTAAAGGCATTTCAAAAAGTTTCAATTGAAGGTTTTATTGCAAATGATGAGGGTAATGTTCTTCAATCATTTAATGGCTCAATTGCAGTAACAATTTATGATAAAGTAGTCAATACCAAAACATTAGGTCAAGGAGACCACAACTCTCCCTATCCTTACACTATTCAAAAAACAATATTATTCAAAGGAAATGCAAGTGTAAATAATGGAATATTTAAAATTACTGTAATTATTCCAAAAGATATTGATTATAAATATGGATTGGGTAAAATAAGTTATTATGCTACAGATAATAAATTGATAGATGCTGCTGGATATCAACTTGTGAATATTGGTGGAACAGACAATAACATTCCGTTGGATAATAAAGGACCTATTGTCAATGTATTCATGAATGATGATAAATTTATTTTTGGTGGATTAACTGACCAAAACCCATTATTGTACGTAAAACTTTCGGATGATAATGGAATCAACTTAAGTAATGCAAGTGTTGGTCATGATTTAGTAGGCGTTTTGGACAATAATTCTCAAAATTCTTATATCCTGAATCAATATTATGAAAGCTCAAAAGATGATTATACAAAAGGAGAATTGAGCTACCCTTTAAAAAATATAAGTGATGGAAAACATACTATAACCGTAAAGGCATGGGATACATTCAATAATTCTGGAGAGGGAACCACAGAATTTTATGTATCTTCCAATGCAGTTTCTGCTCTTGAGCAAGTATTGAATTATCCAAATCCATTCACAACGAAGACTGGATTTCAGTTCAAACATAAATATCCTGGTCAATTGTTGGATATTCAAATCCAAATTTTTACAATATCAGGATCTTTAGTTAAAACTTTACTTGCACAACAATCTTCGGATGGAAATACCGTTAAAGGGATTGAATGGGACGGAAAGGATGATTTTGGAGACCAATTGGCTAGAGGCGTTTACATTTATAAGATAGCAATAAAGCCATCTGGAATAGCAAATAGCAATTTTTCAGATAGCAATTATGAGAAATTAGTAATTTTAAGATAATAAGTTTCTAAACATAAAGGTAGCAATAAATAAAATCCATTATATTTGCGAACTTTTTGGTTAAAATCAAAAATAACAATTTATGAGAAAGATTTTTCTTTTAGTTTTTTCTACGATTCTTTCAATTTTGGCAATTGACTCATTAAATGCTCAATGTGTCAAATTTGGCAACAAATATTTAGGACCTGATGGGCAACCTTGTATTAACACATTGGCTACTGCTGTTCCTTTTCTAAGAATAGCACCTGATGCCAGATCTGGAGCTATGGGTGATGTTGGGATTGCATTATCTCCCGACCCTAATGCAATTCATTTCAATCCATCAAAATTGCCGTTTTCTGAAAGCGAAATGGGAATTGCTATGACTTATACCCCTTGGCTAAGAGCTTTAGGGTTAACTGACGTTTATCTTGCCAACTTAGCTGGGTATAGAAAAATTGGAGATCAACAAGCTGTTGGAATTGGCATTAAATATTTCAATTTAGGAAGTATTAACTTCACTGATGAAGCCGGTTCGCCATTAGGAACTGGAAGACCAAACGAATTTGAAATCGCAGCTACTTATGCAAGAAAATTATCAAGCAGATTTGGATTATCACTTTCTGGAAAATATATTTATTCTAACTTAGCTTCTGGTCAACAAATTGGTTCCACTGCAATTAAAGCAGCAAATGGCTTTGCAGTAGATTTCGGTGCTACTTATAACACACCAACTAATTTTTCTGGTATCAAATCTGACTTATCTTTAGGATTGGCTGTTACCAATATTGGCTCTAAATTAACTTATACAAGCTCTATCAACAAAGACTATTTGCCCCAAAACTTAGGATTAGGTGCTGCATGGAATTTTCATATTGATGAATATAATTCATTAACTTTCGCTTTGGATTTGAACAAATTATTAGTTCCAACACCAGTTCCAGCAAAAGAAATTGTAAATAATCAAGAAGTTGCAAATCCAGATTACGATAAAAATAATAACGGCTTCCCTGATTATAAAGAAAAATCTCCTATTTCTGCTGCATTGAGTTCATTTGGTGATGCTTCTGGAAGTGAAGAATTAAGAGAAATAAATTATTCAATTGGTGTTGAATATTGGTATGATAAGCAATTCGCTGTGAGAGCAGGTTATTATAATGAAGATAATACGAAAGGCGCAAGAAAATATTTCACAGTAGGATTAGGATTGAAATACAATATTTTCGGTATGAACTTTTCTTACTTAGTGCCAACTACTAATCAGAGAAACCCTTTGGATAACACTTTAAGATTTTCATTATTGTTTGATTTTGCCCCTGCAAAAGAAGAAGCTATTCCAGTTACAGAATAGTCAAAAATAGAAAATATTCATAAAAAGCCATTTTAACAATAAAATGGCTTTTTTATTGCTTGATTTTATTCCATGTGTCATATAACCGATCTTGATTGGGCTTGTTTTCAGGTATTTCTGTCAATGGTTGACAAGGCTTTAAAATTGAATGACATTCATTCGGCAATGCTTGATATAGTTCTGTTCCTTTTGTTTTCCATTGAATCATTTCATCAGTAACTAACTTAATAATTTTTCCTGGATTTCCGACTACCAAGCTTCTCTTAGGTATTTTTTCGTTTGCTTTTATAAATGTAAGAGCCCCAACAATACTTTCATCGCCTAGTTCAACATCATCCATTATCACAGCATTCATACCCACCATGCAGTTTTTCCCAATATTTGCACCATGAATAATTGCACCATGACCAATATGTGCTCCACTTTGCAGAATTACAGTTACTCCTGGAAACATGTGAATTGTACAATTCTCTTGAACATTACAACCATCTTCGATCACTATTCCTCCCCAATCGCCTCTAATAGCAGCTCCTGGTCCGACATAAACATCTTTTCCTATAATTACATTTCCAGTAACCGCTGCTTGAGGATGAACAAATGCACTGGGATGAACCACAGGAATAAATCCTTTAAATTCGTAAAACATGATTATAAATTTGAAATGATTTCTGAATAAATCCTTCTTAATTTAGGCTCTGTCGCTCTCCCAACTGCAATCACATCCTCCACAGAGGTTTCTTTAATTAGTTCAGGTGGATAACATTGATTACTTACTACAGAGGCTGCTATAACTGTCATATTCGAATGTTTTGCAACTATGACTTCTGGAACAGTGGACATTCCTACTAAGTCTGCCCCAATCCTATTCAACATTATATATTCTGCTTTGGTTTCGAGATTAGGTCCTTGCAAAGCGGCATAGACACCAGTATGGGCTCTGATGTTGAACTGTTGGGCATAATCTATACATTTTTTTATTAAATTAGGATCATAAACATCCATCATTTCAGGAAACCTTACACCTAACCTATCGTCATTGACACCTCTTAATGGATTGTCACCCAACAAATTAATATGATCATTTATGAAAACTATATCACCAGGCAAAAGGTGTTGATTAACACTACCAGCTACATTACTGAGCAGTAGATGTTGAATATTTAGTGCTTTCATCACTCTTACAGGGAACGTCACTTGCTTCATATCGTAACCTTCATAATAATGAAACCTGCCGCCCAAAGCCATCACTTTCTTGTTTCTATAATATCCAAAAACAAGCTTACTTTTATGACTTTGAACTGTTGATGTTGGGAAATGAGGAATATCTTGATAAGGAATTTCAGCAACAATATCAATATCGTCTATCATAGCATTCAACCCAGTGCCAAAAATCAAACCTATTGATGGTTCAAACTTGACCTTACTTTTTAGATACTTAGCAGCTTCTTGAATTTTATCAAAATAATCCATAACCTATTTTTGCTCTAAAATATAAAAACCTCTTAGCATTCACAACCTTTATTGCAATAACTAAGAGGTTTTATTTTAAAATAATCAGTTTTAGAAACGGTTTTTGAGAATGTGCACTTCAATTTAGACAATTCTTAAATTTGGATATATTCATAGGGATAAAAACTGAAAATAGCTAATAGGAGTTATATGGTAAAAACAGTTTTTGGAAAATAATTTGGGATTGTGTGCAGTGAATTTATGGTATTTATGTTTGATTGAAAAAATTTTAAGTTTAGATTAAGAAATCTGAAGTGGTAAACTTTTTTTACCACCTCAGTGATCTCTTAATAAGAGCATATTATCGAATAATAACCTTTCCACTACTTACCAATTGGTCTTTCGATTCGATTTTGAACACATACAAACCAGTTGGTAAGTCGGCACTAGACACTTGGAAGCTATTCGACAATATGTTTTGCGAATATTTTAACTTTCCTTCGAGATCATACAATGAGAATTTACCTTCTTTAAGATCCATTCCCTGTATCTCTATTATTGCGAAATCTTTAATCGGATTTGGATAGACTTTTACATCTAAGTTAATATTTGGAATTTCGTTATTTGAAGTAATTATTTTTATAAAATCTCTACCAATTGTATGACAAACTGTGTTGGTATTTTCCAATTTTAGTTCATCATAAATAATTGTTGCATCGTTGCAAATTTTTGTTTCCAATTGCAATTCAACTTTAGGGTATATTGAGAATTTAATAAAACCTCTCTCATTTGGTAAAAGCTTTATTGAATCCATAATAAATTTCACTATACCGCTATTGTATAACTCCCATTTGTAGGAATGAGAAGATGCGCCATATCTAAATGTTTCTGCCGATAATACGTTAGGTAATGTATCTAATATTACAATTTTTTTGATCGTATCATTCGATTCATTTCTAAAACTCAGAACATATTTTAATTCAGTATTATTATTAATATAATTTTCTGAACCATAGCCTTTAGGATAGCCTCTCTTTTCTAATGCAATAGGTGCAATAGTGCTTTCTGAGTTGTCAACTGCTTTGAATAATTCTTCATCATCCTCTGCAAATTGGGTTACATATCCTTTTGAGGATTTTGTAGCTGATGTTCCTTCGCAGCCTTCAATCGCAACTGATGGATTGCTTCTTCCAGGATAATTTAAGCTTTGATTAGCTCTTGCCCTGTAAGTACCTCCATTTGCAGCAAATGCCAATTCTAAAGTTTCTTGTGGTAATAATGTAGTATTGATTGGTTTCTGTAAAAAGATTAATTCATCTTCTACTACTTCGTATTTTATCTGTCCTGGAGTAGATGGTGCTACCCCATTATTCTTGAAATTAAATCTAACTGAATCTCCATCACATTTTGCAGTGATCTGAATATTGGATTTGTCCCAATTTGATGATGGAACTACACAATTGCTATCGGGGTAAATATGTGCAGTCACTTGATAGGTTTGACCCAAAGCTTTTGCATCACATGATGACTTTGTAAATACTTTGAATGATCCGATGCTGCCAGGCTTAACATCTCCTAGATTAAATCTAAATGAGTTTCCAGCTTGAGCATTCCATTGAATAGAACTACCCAATATGCTCAATTTAGAATCAAATTCGATCATTGCAAAAGCATCTTTTGCAACTATAGTTCCTGGGTTCGAATATTCAATGGAATATTCTGTATTTGAGCAATGTTTAATTGTTGGTGTAGATATATCAATCTCTAAATCCGGACAATTTGTTTTGCTTCTTGCAGCAAATGCAGGTACAAAAAACACTTGATTGTCTGTTAAAGAAACATTAAAACTACTCTGGCATACTGTCCAATACTTGGAAGGCGGAATTGCTGTGATATAATAAGTACCGGAATCTTGATTAATCTGATAGTATCCGGCAGTATCCGTTGTAGCAAAATAAGTTTTTGGTCCAGTCGATTTAATAATCCATCCTTTAAGATAATTTTCATTAGGATCTTTTATGCAGTTTCCGTTTAGGTCTTCAAAAACTAAACCATTGATTACGCTATTTTTAATCGTACCAATAGCACTAACTTTTGAAACAAAAATATTCGGAAAGACTCCACTACCTCCTACATCAATTGAACCAGCAATTACAGCACCATTATCAGGTGTTGGGATTATTCCATAAGGAATATCTGAAACTGATACATCAATTCGTTTTGTCCAAAAACTATCACAAGTAAACGGATTTGCTTTTAGGATTATAATATCGGTATAGGAAGGGTTTGCAGTTTCTAGGATGCTTGCAGTAAAGATTGCATTGCCATCGGGGGTAATTGCTATTTGATTCGTGATGTCTGCATCTACCACAAGTGATGAAAAGGTTTTGGATGATTGTGAAATAACACCGGTACTGGTAATTCTTGCATTAATAATACTAATAAGGTTTTGAGACTCGGATTGTGTTAAGAAAAAGTAGTTGTCCCCTCCCAAGAAAACTACTGCAAAAATTTCTTTGCCAAAATTACTAATTGTTGTAAGGTCTTTGGAATAAGCAGCTTCTACATCTAGTGCTGCATTGGTTTTTAGAATGAAAGCTCCATCGGGGCTCGATACGTGGCTAGCTTTTCCAACCATCACGATGCCACCATCAGGGGATTGTGTAATGCAATTTACATACTCTTTTAAATCAGTTTGGTAGGTTTTTGGCTGGGTAACTACTTGCCCGTTAGCATCGTATTTTACCCAAAAAACATCGGTATTAGTATTTGAAATTGTGTGATAACCCGCTATGATGTATTCATTATTTGAAGTAATTTGTAAAGCACTTGCCACATCATCATCTCCAGCAATACCAATATTTATTGGTCCCCATATTACTTCACCTAATCTATTTATTTTTGTTATAAAAGGGTCAAAATCTGCAGTTAAGGCTTTTTGTCTTCCAATGATAATATAATTTCCATCTGGTGTTGCAGCAATCTTTGAAGGATCATAAATATAACTATCGCTAATTAACTTATCCCACTCTTTATTGCCATCTGCATCAATTTTCATTACTCTAAGATTTCCTTCTACTCCGCCTGAAACGACATCATCTGAGAATGTAACTAAATAGCCACCATCTTTTGTAGCAACTATTGATTTGCCTTCTTGGTTGTTAGTCGAATTTCCATAAGATTTTTGCCAACTCTGAGCCACTCCAACTTCATGAAACTGAAGTAGAATTGCTATTGTTAAAAAAATCTGTATGTACTGACGGATCATAATCTTTTCGTAAATTTTTAAATTAACTCCTTTGACAATACAAAGGTGCAATAACATTTTCCTAGAAACAAAGACAAAAAAAGGCATTTGTTGAATTTTTTTTAGCTAAAAAATTGTGATTTTAATGATAAATATATTCATAATAAATTATATTTCAATTATTTATTAACAAATAATCTCAAAAATAATTTATACATTTGTTGAAAATAATTAATTTTATCTTTATGAATAAAAGTAATTTAATTTCATTATTAGCAACTTTTTCTAAAAATGAAGCCAAAGAATTAAAAAAATGGCTTCATTCGAGCTATCATAATCAAAGAGAGGATGTAATTGCTCTCTATGATGCCCTGTTTGATAAAAACGTATTAAAAACAGAGGAGCTGATAGAAAAAGAGAAAATATTTAAAAAAATATACCCTAATGTAGAATATGACGATGCAAAAATGCGTCAATCAATGTATTTTTTACTAAAGAGTGTCGAAGCTTATCTAATATTTGAGTATTATCACAAGGATTTAATAAAAAACAAAATAGCATTATCCAACATATATAAACAAAGACAACTTGATCGAGTTTTTATCAAAAACATTGATGAAGTAGAGGAAGAACTTACCGCTTCTAAATTAAAAAATTATGAATACTGGTATAATGAATATAATATTCAGAGCTCAAGGCTTAGTTTTTATGAAAAACAAGCTCTAAAAATAGCTCCTGATAAAAAATTAACTTCTGCCCTGGACTATTACTATATTGCCTCTAAATTAAGGCAAGCATTTTTGCTACTTTCTTGGTTTTCAGTTACGAAATACAATTTCAAATTAGATTTGTTGGAAGAAATTTTAGTTTATGTTAGAGAAAACGAGCTGACAGAAATACCAGCAATTGGGATTTATTATTTTATTTATTATACACTAGTTGAAATAGAAAATGAAAGCCACTTTTTTTTATTAAAAGAAAAAATTGCCTCTACTTCACACTTTTTTCCGATTGATGAGCAAAAAGAAATCTATTTAGCAGCTATAAATTATTGTATCCGAAAATTAAATATGGGACATTCAAAGTTCCTTCATGAAGTATTTGAATTGTATCAATCTGGGTTTTCAAAACAAATATTTATTGATAATCATCGACTTTCTCGATCTACTTTTCAGAACGCCATAAATATTGCTGCAAGGCTAAAACAATTTGATTGGGCAGAGAACATAATTCATGATTTTCAAGAATATTTGGATAAAGACGAAAGGGATGATTTGGTGAATTTTAGCATAGCTCTAATCAACTACGAAAAGAAAGATTATACCAAAGCTCTTCGGTTATTTTCACAAATTGAATACAAATCCGTTTTAATGAACCTATTATCTCGATCCTATATCATAAGAATGTTATACGAACAAGATGAATGGGGTGTATTAGAAGCTCAAATAGAATCGGTTCAAAATTATCTAAGAAGAAAAGAGGTAATTGGTTATCACAGAGTTCCGTACAAAAATTTCGTAAAGTTCACAAAAAAACTTATGAAATCTGATATAATGAGTAATGATGAAATAGCAAAACTAAAACAAGAAATTAAAAGTTCTCAAAACTTACCTGCTAAGGATTGGTTACTCAGCCAACTATCTAAAGTATAAAAAAGGGCAATTACTGAGTAACTGCCCTTTCTAATATTTTAAAAAACTTATAAATCCTATTTATAGCTTCTCTTTACTTTTTTCTGTTTCACATTGAATGAGTTTCCTTTAGTATCTTCATTACCCTCAGGACCGCCAGTTCTAGTCATTGCACATCTGAAGCCTAAGCTTCTATCGGCTCTATCTTCTTCTTTGAATCTTCTAGCTCCAGGAGATAACCAAAATGCTCTGTCAGCCCATGATCCACCTTTTATCACTCTTGCTTTATCACTGATTAGAGTAAATTTGTTATAATTATACATTACAGAGTCGCCTTTAAGATCTAATCTAGATTCTTTATCACCGTCCAAATAATCATATTCCATTCCTCTTTTATAATTATCTCTTACAGCTGCTTCTTCATCCGTAACATATCTATATCTCAATCTACCTAAGCTATCTTTTTCCACTGGAGCACCATTTTCATCTAATACTTTTGTTTGGAAATAGTTACCCCTCATTGGGTTCAACTCTTGTTGCTCAACGTCTCTTAATGTCAAAGAAGTCATCGGACGATACACATCCATTGTCCATTCATTTACATTTCCAGCCATGTTATACAAACCATAATCATTCGGATAGTTTTCTCTAACTCTTGTTGGAATAGAAGCATGGTCATTCAATCTACCAGCAACTCCCATATAATCTCCTCTACCTTTCTTGAAGTTTGCTAACATTCTTCCTTGGTATTTATTTCTTTTTTGGTAACGAACAGTATTGCCATCCCAAGGATAAATTCTTCTATCAGAAATTCTTTCGTCTTTATTAGCTTGTTTTCCAATCAAAGATAATGCAGCAAATTCCCATTCAGCTTCTGTTGGCAAACGATAAGCTGGTAATAAAATACCATCTTCGAACTTCACAGGTCTTTCACCACCAGTTTTAAGGTCTTTCAAATTCTTTCTTACAGCACCTTGATACTGACCAGCTAAATATGATTCAGTATTGAAGTTATCGTTATCTTTTTGTTCAGGGTTTTTATTTAAAATACCCCTTTCCATTAATATCATTTCGTTCACACGATCCGTTCTCCATTTACAGAAATCATTAGCTTGATTCCAATTTACACCTACCACAGGATAATCATCGTAAGCTGGGTGACGGAAATAAGTTTCCACATATGGTTCATTATAAGCAAGTTCTTCACGCCATACTAAAGTATCAGGTAAAGCTTTTTTATAAACTTCAGGATAAGAGGTATAAACTCTTTCCAACCAATATAAATATTCACGATAATCAATGTTTCTCACCTCAGTTTCATCCAAATAAAATGAAGAAACTGTTACTCTTCGAGCCACATTATTCCATTCTCTAGTAACATCTTCTTCGGTCAGTCCCATCGAAAACGTACCACCTTGAACTAATACTAAATTCGGACCAGTTGATTGTCCTTCATACTTTAATTTCTCAAAACCGCCCCATTTCTGGTCGTTATATGCCCATCCAGTTGAAGTTGATTTTTCCTTTTTTGAACAAGAGTTCAAAGTCAAAATCGACATACTAACCACTAAAGCAGACTTTAATAAATACTTCATGAAAAAATGAATATTAATTATTTTTTAAATAGACCGACAAATATAGTGTTTCTATCAAATTATAAAAACAATAATTTAGAATTTTTTGAAAAATCTAAATATTATTGCTGTTTAACCTTAAACGATAAAACATTATTTGATATTTTGTAAAGGATTGATGCTAATAAGGAATTCTAAGTGCATAAATACGAAATATATAAGAATTAGTTGAAACTTTAAGAAAAATTTAACGCTGTTTACCATATCAAAATAAAATTCCATACCTATTTATTAATTTAGCACTACTTAAAACAAATAATTAAGGCAATTTTGTACGTATAAAATTATCTATGTTTGATTCATCAATATATATCCCTTGTCGATAAATCATTATTATTTCTATTTAGTCATTTATTTTTATCATTATGAATTTATAGATTCAGCAACTTTTTTTTGAATTTTTCAGTTCTTATTACTTAAATTAAGATTGAATAGATTATGCAATATAGATTATATCTATTGTTATTTTTTTTAGGAATTTCAACCCTTTTCTTCGCTCAAACAAAATTGGATACTATCAAATTGGACAATCCATCTTTTGAAGGAACACCGATGCAATCGAATCCACCTCCTGGTTGGTTGAATACAAAATTAATTGACGAATCACCACCTGATACTCAACCTGGGTTCTGGAAAGTGACGAAACCAGCTAAAGATGGAGCGACTTATTTGGGAATGGTCGTTAGAGATACTGGCGAAACTGAAATGGTAGGACAAAAGCTAAAGTCGCCTTTATCAAATAAATATTGCTATAAATTCAGCATATACTTATGTAAATCAGAAATTTATATGGGGAAACTAGATCCTTCAGGACAATATTCTGGTGATAATACTACTCCAGCAATATTGAGAATCTGGGGAGGAAACAGCTTAGGGAGCAAAGACGAATTATTAGGATATTCTAATTTAGTAACGAATTCAAGGTGGCAAATATATAATTTCGAGTTTAGTCCAAAGAATAATCATACTTATTTTATGCTTGAAGCCTATTACAAAACTCCTCTAGTATTCAAATACAACGGGCATATTCTCTTGGATAATGCCTCCGATTTGGTTCCTTACGTTTGCAACAAACCTGTTGATACTGTTAAAACAACTGAACAAAAAATTTTGAAAGATTTAGATAAATCCATTCTGAAAGAAGGGCAAACCATTAAAATTGATAAATTATATTTCAAAGCTGACTCATCTGCATTTAATGAAGATTCTTATCCTGTATTGAATGAAATTTATGATTTTTTGAATTCTAACAAAAATATTATTATAGAAATTGGAGGACACACGAATAACACTCCACCTGATGATTATTGTGATAAATTATCGCTCAATCGAGCAAAATCTGTTACGAACTATCTGGTAGAAAAAGGGATTTCTTCCAATAGAATCTTGTATAGAGGATATGGGAAAAGGATGCCAATTGCTCCAAATACTACACCTGATGGTAGGAAAAAAAATCAGAGAGTAGAAATAAAAATTATCAGTATTAAAAAATAGATTGGTTTTCTAAAACAGTTTTTTATTAATTTTACGTTATAGTTGTAAATTATTAAAGTTTTCATGTTTTTTACCTATAGAAATTGTTTTAAACTTACGTTGGTTTTAATGTTAATTTTTACAGTAAGTTTTGCAAATGCTCAGAATAAAAATAAAAAAATAATTACTAAAAAACCAAATAATTCTTTGATTGCAAAGTCAACAACTGCAACTGAAATAACAGTAATTAAATTGCAAAATCCAAGCTTTGAGGATGTTCCATCAATATCAAAAACTCCAAGTTTTTGGACAGATTGTGGTGCTCCTGGAGAAAGTGAGCCTGATGTACAGCCAAGTGGCTGGATGGTAAACAGACCGGCTTTCCATGGCAAAACTTATCTTGGAATGGTCGTGAGAGATAACGAAACATGGGAAGCTGTAGGGCAACAATTGAGTTCACCTATGTTGGGAGGAAAATGTTATGAATTCAGCATATACCTCAGTAAATCAAGTACTTATATTAGCCAAAGCCATAAAACAGGTAGAGATGCAAACTACACAACTCCAATAAAATTAAGAATTTGGGGTGGAAATAATTATTGCAACAAAAGTGAACTTTTGACCGAATCCTCTTTAGTGACCAATACAAGATGGATAAAGTATGACTTTACTTTCCGACCTAAAAAAAGTCATCAATTTATTATTTTAGAAGCTTTTTATAATACGCCTACGTTAGTGCCATATAATGGCAATATACTTTTGGATGGAGCATCTGATATTGTTTTAGTGCCTTGCAACAAAAGAACTGAAAACACAATTGCTTCTCTAAACAATGATTCCATTTCGCCGAAAACAAAAAATCCAACAAAATCAACTGAAATTGCTAAAGCAAAAACTAAAGAAAATATTGCCAAAAACCCTACCTCAACCCAACCAAATACAGAGAAATCTAAAGTAGTTACCTCAAAAAAAGATACAAAAATTCTAGTGGATTTGGATAAAAACAAACTCAAAGAAGGACAAACTATAGGAATTGATAAATTATACTTTTTGGCTGACTCATCTAAAATTACTGATGAATCTCATCTAGTTTTGGATGAAATTGTAGGCTTTTTGAAAGAAAACACAGATGTTAATATTGAAGTTGGCGGTCATACCAATAATATTCCTACAGATGATTATTGTGATAAATTATCAACAAACAGAGCTAAAGCCGTTGCAGATTATCTCATTAGTCATGGGTTAGTGGCAGAAAGGGTGCAATACAAAGGGTATGGCAAAAGAAATCCGATAGCTACTAATAATACATTGGAAGGTAGAAAGAAAAATCAGAGAGTAGAAATCAAAATATTGAGTATGCGGAAAAGGTAATTAAACCAATCTTTTCAAGCCATCGCTTAGCTTTACAAAATAGGTTTCTGGAAATTTATTATATCTTTTAAAATATTGATTTTCAATATACTGGATAAAATCTGATTCAGTTCCAGCATACAAGAGATTGATGGAGCAGCCACCAAATCCGCCACCCATCATTCTACTGCCAAGAATCTCTGGATATTCCATTGCAGCTTCTACTAAATAATCGAGTTCATCACAACTCACTTCATAATCATTTTTTAGCCCAAGATGGGTTTGATACATAATATTACCAAATGTTTTGTAATCTGTAATACTAAGAGCTTTAAGACCTTCTTGCATCCTAATAGACTCATTCACAACATAATAACATCTTTTGTATGTAGTGTCATCTAACAAATCCTTATGTTCATTTAGTTTTTCAAGTGAAATATCTCTCAAACTATTTACTTCAGGATAAATTTCATTTAAGATGTCAATAGCATTTTCACAAGACTTTCTTCTTTTATTGTATTCAGAATCAACAAGTTGATGAGAAACGCCAGAATTACATAAAACAAGAGAATATTGATCATTATCCATTTCAACAAAATCGTAATCTAAAGTTTGACAATCTAATGAAATCAAATGATTTTTCTTGCCAAAAACATTTGCAAACATATCCATAATGCCACAATTGACTCCAATGTATTGATTTTCTGAACTCTTAGCAATTTGTATAATGTCCATTTTGGAAAGTTGCAGATCGAAAATATCGTTTAGTCCAGCTATAACACCAGTTTCGAAAGCCGCAGATGAGGACAAACCTGCACCAACTGGTAGGTTACTATCAATAACTAAATTGAAATTTTGCACTATTTTGCCCATTTTCAATAGTTCGTTCACAACACCTTTTATATAGCTACTCCAATGATGCTTAGATTCTGGGTAAATCTGCACATTTGAAACAAATTTTTCATCATAACTTATTGAATACCAATTTGATGATTGGTAGGATTTACCCAATGCAATATAAATAGATTTATCTATTGCTGCTGGCAATACTAATCCGTTATTATAATCGGTATGTTCGCCTAAAAGATTGATTCTGCCTGGCGATTGATAAACAACTTCTGGCTTAGTGTGAAATAAATTTTGATATTTTTCAACAATACTATTTAAAATCATGATCGAAGATTTGACCGAAAATAAAAAAAGTCCCTCACATTTGAAGGACTTTTTCAGATTTAATTTGTATTGTACTAAAATTCGTGTTTGGACAATACAAAGTATGCTCAAAGGAAAATAATTGTTTACTTTATTATTATGAATGATACAGGTATAACTTTTTGATTATAATTAATTTTTGCAAAATATTTTCCGGAGTTAAGTTCTTGTGCATCAACAGATAGCAGGTTTCCACTAGCAACTAATGAATTTTGCTTTACTAGCTTTCCTAACATATCAAAGATTGAAATTTCCATTTTCCCATTAAAATTTTCTTCTAATTTAATATTGAAAATTCCTTGATTTGGGTTTGGAACTGCATTGGCTGCAATTGAAGTTGAAGTTTCTTCTTCATTTTCATCATTACAAATTGGTCTTGTAAAATTTGGAACAGAACCATAGATTCGATGATAAAGTGTAGTAGCCGCAAAGACTGAGTTGCCATTTTCTTGAATACAACCTTGCATTATTTCAGTAAGAATAGTTTTATCTTGGCTAGAAATATTTTTTCCTTTTTCCAAAAAGATCAAATAAATATTCAATACTTTTTTCCAACTCTCTTCATATTTCGAGCTACAAATTGTTTCATTTAGAATGGTTTTGCATAGATTGATTTCAGCTAATTTTATTGAATTGTTGATTGTAAGATAATTTTTATTATTTTGGATTGATTGCATAATTATCGATCTTTGATCATCATTCATCGTGCCAGATAAACTCTCTAATTCCCTACCTATCAGTATGTTGTCAATTTTATTTTTACTCCAAAATTCAATTAACTGACTTCTTTGGGCATCAGTCAAATAAGATTTTTGAGCAATTATTTTTTCCACTTTATAAAAAGATGCTATTGCTGGTGAAATATTTTGAACATACTTTTCAGTAAATTCTGTTACAATATTTTGATTCATCAATCTATAATATAGTTCTTTTTCTGCCTCCCAAGTCTGAGCTGAATATTTTGCTTTGAATTGATGACTCAACACTTTCATATCTAATTTACTAAGTTCAGGTACTGAACTTCTTCCTCCATTATCATAGGATTTGCAATCATCCCAGTTGGTTTCATCACTATTTTTAACCCATTCGGTACCAGTAGCATAATCTTGAAAAACAGCTGTGGGCCAATAGGTAGTAGATTTATCACCACCAACTTTATATAATGATTCTGATACTATTGCGTCGTCGCCAGAATGTGCCATTGCATATTCTAAAAATGGACCATAAAATTGATTCCCAGTTTCGTTCTGTTCTCCAGTTATTCCATCAGCATTGTAGGTAATACCAAACAAGCTATTTCCTAATGAGTTACCTCTTATTAATGAATTATTACATGCCCCAGTAATTGATATTGAAGTTCCATAGTTATTTACATCATTGCACGACAAATTATTGTTTGGAGATTCGTACACCACCATACCACTATAACTTGTTAATTGATTACTATAGTCTAAAAGTCCAGAAGTGTCTAATTGCATTCTATTTTGTATAAAACTATTGCCATAAGATCCACTCATACTAATTGCAGTAGTACCAGAATGATTCCCATTTTTACAGAAAATCTTATTATTTTGATACAATATGTTTTTACTAATATTAATATAAAACCCATACTCTCCTCTGTCCAAATTAATAATATTATCATGAATTGAGGCATCTGCATAAGATGGTGCATTCACTTTATCCAAGAAGCCATCAACCCATATTGCACTTGTAATTGTAGCAGAACCATCTGGTGCAACATTATAACCTTGGTTATCCAATGTTATATTATTATGATGAATGTCAATATTAAAAGCAGAAGATGGATTGTATAGAGTAATGCCATTTGATTGACATTGAATGTTATTTTCATAAATAGCTACAAAATCTTTCGGATCCGGAGAAACTTCAATACCATTTATAACATCAACTAATTCATTGTTATATACTTTGCTCGATCCATTTATTTTAATACCATAATCAATATGATTTAATGTATTAGAATATGCTTCATAATTAGAATTGATTAAAGAGATGGCAATACCTCCTACTCCTAGAGAATCCAGATGAATATTTTCAAAATTATTGTTTCTTACTATAGCTGGAGCTGTTTCTACGGATACTCCGATAGTAGTGTTATCAAATGTATTGTTGAAAACTTGAGAGACAACCAATTCATTATCAAATATTTGCACTCCAGCGAATGATATATCTTTAAACTGATTATTTTCTACCACTATTAATGAACTATCACAATTCGTAATAAATACTCCTTGACTCAAATTGGAGAAAATATTAGGTGGATATTTTTTCTGCGATTGCTGAGTTTTTCCGATCTGAATCACTTCTCTTGCATTGTCTGCATAAAATCCTATACAATCTCGAAATCCATCAGGAAAATAACCTTTAGCTAATGCACCAGAACAGGTGAAGGTGTTTCCAACCAAATATGGTGGTGTACCTTGATAAGGAATATTGGTTATAGTAAAAAACTCCTCTGCCCAAATACTAATATAATTTTTATCAAATGTATTGCCAATCACATTTTGTAGTTGAGCTTTGTCTGAGATTACTTTACCTCCTTTCACATAAATTGCATGATAGGCATCTTGAATAGTATTATTTGTAAAGGTGAGAATGGTACGTTTGTTTACGGTAATCCCATCCCACATACAACCACAACCTCTTAAATTACAATTAATTAACTGTAAATTAATATTCCCTGATTTTGAAGTTTCTAGCACTATACTTGATCCAGGACCCATAATAAAAGTCTTGTTAGCCAAATATAAATAAGCATCAATTGTGAAAGTACCATTCACATAAAAGGTGTTATTGTTGTTAAAAACAGAAGTAGGAAGTTCCGATCTTTTTTTGTTGCTAATGACATACCCTTTTGTTGGTAGATCAGTACAACTACAGTTTTGAGCAGTTAATAAGCTAATGGTTAGCAAACTAATAGATAGGGTTAAGAAGTAACTTTTTAGTTTAAATCGATTCATTTTTACTAATTTCGAATTAAAGTTTTTCATAAATAGATTAGGTTCTGGGAAAGCCAATTATATTCAATGCCAATGAACTTTGTCATTCGAATTGACAATCGGATTTCGTGATAAAAAAATAAAATTAAACCATCATGTAATGGAGCACAGTAAGCTGGAAAAAAATTTAAAGGTTTATAGAAAACCGAAATTAGTCATGGATATAAAAAAAAGAAACTAATAAGAATTGTCCTAAATAATATACGTCTAAATTAAATCTTGCCGCAAGATAGGGTAGTATTTTACAAAAGTCAAGGCTTTCATAAATATATTTTTCATATATAAATTTAATTATATGGATAAAATTTATATTTTCAACAACTTGATTAAAAAAATATTACTTATAAAAAATATCATTTTTTGTGACTTTATCATTTATTATATAATACTGAAAGATAATGGATTACAATTTTACAGCTATAAAATTTGTGACACATTGTTTACTTCTTCTGATAAAATCCGTAAAGTTTTGGCACTCCTTTTTTTCCTTCATTGCAGATATACATAGTACCATTCTGATCAAAAGTTATTCCCTCGGGCTGAGCATGAATTTTTTTATCAATTTTTTCTAAATGAATGATAGATTTTGTAACTGGGTCTATCACAAAAAATAATTTTCCAGAGGAGGCAATAACATATATGAGTTTCGATATTGGGTGAATTGCAATTCCTGAAGGACCAAATCTTAAAACATTATTTTCAAAATTAGAAATTTCTTCTGGATATTTTCTAAGATAAGATTGAATGGCTTCATCTGTTATTTCGAAATATGGAGTATCATTAAAATGTTGATTTTCAATATTAAATGAAAATATTTTTCTTGTTATAGTATTTGAATCAGATCCAGGACCTTTACTAGCCAATAGTAAATTTTTCGATTGAGGATCGAATGCAAGCCCTTCGATGTCGTAACTTTTATTCAATGGAGTACTTATTTTGGTAGGAATTGCCATTCCACCTTTTAAATCTATTTTATATAATGTTCCTGAACTTTTCACAGCATAGTATGTGGAATCGTTGATAGCTTCGATCCCTTCAAAATCTCCTTTGTCAAAAAATATTATTTTGTTAACGATCATTTTCTTGTCAATATCAAAATAATATATTGCCCCTTCTTCATCTTGGATAATTGATAATATATTTTTATTGTATCCAATAGTCAATCCAGAGGCTTCCTTGAGTTCAAAGGGTAAATCAATAGTTATATCTGGTTCGTTGATATTGTAGGGAATATTATGTTGATTACTTGTCTGCTTTGGTTGAATGACTTTTGGAGAATTACAACTCAAAAAAACATAACAAATCATCAAAAAATAATTCATAATTCGATTTTTTAGTAAACTTAAATAAAAAGATTATAGGTTTGCATTAATTAAACTATAAATAAAATGGCTGGAATTTATATTCACATACCATTTTGCAAAAAAGCTTGTCATTATTGCAATTTTCACTTTTCAACTACTTTAACGTTGAAAAATGAATTATTGTCATGTATCGCAAAGGAAATTGAATTACAAAAAAACTATTTAGATCAAGAACCAATTTCTAGCATTTATTTTGGTGGTGGAACGCCTTCCTTGCTTTCTATTGATCAAATCAACGAAATTTTAGAAAAAATCTATTCCAATTACAAAGTAAATAAAGATATCGAAATCACTTTTGAATCTAATCCAGATGATTTATCACTCAATTATTGTAAGGATCTAATAAAATTTACCCCAATCAATAGATTGAGCATTGGCATCCAATCTTTTCAAGAGGATTGTCTGAAAATGATGAATCGGGCACATAATTCTACAGAAGCAATCAAAGCAATTGAATATGCACAAAGTGCTGGTTATGTAAATATTACAATCGACTTGATCTACGGCACCCCTACACTTTCTGACGAATTATGGCAAAAAAATTTAGAAATTGCTTTTGGCTTTGATATTCCTCATCTTTCTTGTTATAATCTAACAGTGGAGGAAAATACGGCTCTAAGCCATTTTATCAAAAAAGGGAAACAACACCCTGTGGATGAAATTCGATCAAATCAACAATTTCAAATATTAGTGGAAGAAACCAGCAAAAAAGGGTATGATCATTATGAAATATCAAATTTTGCAAAAAAAGGTTTTTATGCTTTTCACAATTCAAATTATTGGAATGGAATTCCATATTTAGGAATAGGACCAGCCGCACATTCCTTCAATGGATTGAGCAGACAGCATAATGTTGCAAATAATGTGAAATATATTAATTCGCTTAAAAATGATACTTTAAATTTTGAAAAAGAAATATTAAGCGAAGAAAATATTCATAATGAATATGTTATGACTTCATTAAGAACAATTTGGGGTTGTGATAAAACCAAAATATCCAAGAAATTTTTTGATGATTTTGAAAAGAAAATTAAAACTTTCATTGTAAAAGGTTGGGTCGAAGCAAAAGGAAACACCTATTTACTCACCTTTGAAGGAAAGATGTTTGCAGATTATATTTCATCAGAATTATTTGTATAAAAACTCTAATTAACTATCTTTCAATAATTTATAAAAAATAAATATTGTATTAATCTTCCCCTCGAATATTTAATTTAACAATTCAATGCACCACAAACACTCAAAGTCTGACCAGAAATATAAGTGGACATATCAGAACCAAGAAACACACAAGCATCTGCCACCTCACTTCCACTTCCAAGCCGATTCAAAGGAATACTTTTCAAAAAAGCTTCTTTAGTTTTTTCATCCAAAACATGTGTCATATCCGTTTCTATAAAACCTGGAGCAATCGCATTGCACCTGATATTTCTAGATCCCACTTCTTTAGCAATTGATTTTGTAAAACCAAAAATTCCAGCTTTAGACGCAGCATAATTGGCTTGACCAGCATTTCCAAAAACGCCAACTACCGAACTCATATTGATTATTGAGCCACGTTTTTGTTTGAGCATTGGTTTCAAGATGTGCTTTGTCATATTGAAAACCGACTTTAGATTAGTCTGAATCACATCATCCCATTGTTGTTCAGTCATTCTTAGCATTAAAGTATCTCTAGTTATTCCAGCATTATTCACCAATATATCCACGCCTCCAAAATCTTTAACCACCTCATTAACAAATAGTTCCGAATCCGAAAAGGATGCTGCATCCGATCGATATGCTTTGATATTTGTGCCAGAAGCAGATAGCTCTGCAACCAATTTTTCTGCTCTTTCTTTAGAACTGTCTGAAATATAAGAAAATGCAATAGAAGCACCAGCATCTGCAAATTTGCGAACAATTGCTTCGCCAATTCCTCTAGATCCACCAGTTACTATAGCTACTTTATCTGCCAACAATTTCATGTTTTGTAAATTTATTTTTTTGAAAACCCAAAAATAAATAATTGAAACCAAAGTATATTTATTCATGAAAAAAATAAACTGATTTTATGAAATAAGTTGAAAAATTGGATGAAAAAAAACAATATCTTTAACCCATCAATAAATGATATTATGAAGCTAAACTGTCTATCAATTGTTTTATTTTTTATATGTTCAAATTTGTTTGCTCAATCAAACAAAGGGTTGATTTCGGGTCCTATGCTAGGCTATGTAGAACATAGATCTGCGATGATTTGGGCTGAAGTAGGGTTGGATGTAAATGTCATTCAGATCAATTATTGGGAAAAGGGTAAAAAAGATAGCTTTCAATCCGTATATCCGTCTGGAATAGATGCTGAAGCTATGGACAACACCCCATTCTATCCAGTAAAATTTGAATTGAATGATCTGAAAATGAATACAACTTATGAATATCAGGTAATTATTAATGAAACTCCTGTTCAGTTCAAATATCCATTGAGTTTCACTACAAAAGACCTATGGGAATGGAGAAAACCCGCTCCAGATTTTTCTTTCCTTACAGGATCTTGTGCATATATCAATGATACTGAATATGATAGACCAGGCAAACCCTATGGCAATGATCCTAAAATTTTCCTAACAATGGCAAAAACACCTGCATCTTTCATGCTATGGTTGGGAGATAACAACTATTTGAGAGAGGCGGATTATAGCTCGAATTACGGTATTGCCTATCGTTATTCTCATGATAGAGCAACCACAGAATTACAACCCTTTTTAGCAGCAATGCCTCAATTTGCTATTTGGGATGATCATGACTATGGTCCTGACAATTCTGATAAAAGCTGGGTGCTTAAGGAATCTGCAAGAAGATGTTTTCAAAAATATTGGTGCAACCCCAGCTATGGTGAAGATAAAAAAGGAACCTATACGATGATACGACATGGTGATTGTGAGTTTTTTATGTTGGACAATCGTTATTTTAGAAGCTCAGAAAATATGCACGATAGTATAAATGGTATGCCGAATCCCGATAAATTGATGTTTGGAAAAACACAGATGGATTGGTTGAAAAATGCACTTTTGACGAGCCGTGCTACTTTCAAATTCATAGTGAGTGGAAGTCAAGTATTGAACCCCATGAGCAAAGGTGAGTGTTGGCGGTTTTTCCCTTATGAATATCAAGATTTTATGCGATTTTTGGATGAAAATAGATTGTCAGGTGTAGTTTTCCTATCTGGCGATATTCACCGAACTGAAGTAATCAAAGTGCCTCGACCGAACAATTATCCATTATACGATATCACCTGTTCGTCTATAACAGCTGGAGTTAGCAATTATAAGTTAAATGAAAATCCATATAGAATTGGCGGTAGTTTGCAAGAAAATAATTTTACAAAAGTGAGTGTCAGTGGATCTAAAAATGAAAGACAACTAAAATTTGAATTTATCACGATTGATGGGGCTGTGAAATCAACTTTTCAATTATCGGAATCGGAATTGAGAAGGCAGAGATAACAATTAATAAATATTTTTTTTAGGCTTTTTAACAATTTTGAGCATAATTGCTACAAGTTATTCTATTGTATTTTCTCGATAGAGCATGGTAAATTGTTGAGGACGTACCTATACTGCACGATATTGAGTTGCAGAAATGCGAAATCGTAGTGTTATTTTGCGATATTAAATGGTATTTTCTCGATGAAGCATGGTAAATTGTATAGGAAGCACCTACACTGCACGATATTGAGTTGCAGAAATGCGAAATCGTAGTGTTGGATTGCGATATTGAGTTGCATAAATTCGATGGGGCTTGGTAAATTGTTGAGGATGCACCTACGCTGCTCAATATTGAGTTGCAGAAATGCGAAATCGTAGTGTTGGAGTGCGATATTGAGTTGCATAAATTCGATGGAGCACGGTAAATGTTTGAGGACGTAACTACGTAGCACGATATTGAGTTGCGAAATTGTAATATTGTACATTTGGATTGTGTAATTCGGAAATATAAAAATGTATTAGGTAGATAATAAATTGTAATTATAAGTAGAATAAAATAGTTCATTTCCAATTATAAATTATTTAAACCCACTATTTCAATTTTTAAATAATTCCTTTATATTTGGCTATCCATAATTTTGATTCACAAAAAATAATGTAACTGATGAAAAAGCGATATTATGTTTTTTTCTGTAAACTCTATATCAACCACCAACCGGTTGAAACGATTAAATTAGTGCATATTCAATAACTAAAAAGAGGTGTGTATTGCTTTGTTTACACACCTCTTTATCATTCATAAAATATGAAATTTTTTTTATTGTATTTTATAATTTCGATCAATCTGCTGCATTCTCAAAATCCATTTTTTTTTGATAAAATTATGGAGCATGAAAAGGTTGTGGCGACTATAGCAGTAATTGAAGAAACTAATGAATTTTTTAGTTTGTCGAAAAGTCTTGGATTCG